>Ga0207712_10000048_pt1 | contig 160050 bp, 143 predicted proteins | sample KBSS44metaG_FD_184402 | JGI IMG/M metagenome (GOLD analysis project Ga0207712, IMG submission 184402) | Switchgrass rhizosphere microbial communities from Kellogg Biological Station, Michigan, USA - KBS S4-4 metaG (SPAdes) (version 2) | ecosystem: Host-associated > Plants > Roots >... | reverse complement strand
GGTCTGCGCCCGGCTCGGCGGATGGACCGGATACTACGGAAAGCCAGGACCAATTGTCATGCTGCGCGGCTGGCGTCAGCTCCAGGCTGCCAAGGCCGGATGGACCTTGGGGCGCGCGCAGTGACCTCCTCAAAGATCCGTGAATCTGGTAGGGAACGGGGAGGGGGACCAGCCGCAGGCTGGTGGAGGGGCAGGGGCAGGTCTGGATGCTGCAGCCCAAGCGCCGATTAAAGCTGGAAATATCGAGACCTGCACCTGCCCCTCCACCGTCTTCGACAGTCCCCCTCCCCGTTCCGGGGAGGAATAAATCCGGCGCATCGCCAAACCTGTGCCCGGACTTTTGCTCCTATTACGTTCGGCCTTATAAAAAGTTTGGGGCTGCGTCAGACAATTGGTCGAATCACGGATTCTTCGGGCTGCATTTTACCGGAAAACCCGGGTCTCCCCATCCCTCTAGTGCCACCTTCTCGCCCTCCAGACGCCATCCTCCAGCCAGAGACCAACAGGCTGTCCGACCCCCGACGCCGGCTGGGCAAAGCCAGCCCATAATCCCTCCGCCCGGTTTCATCGGTTCACATTGAGCTATGAACTCAACAAATTCCTTCGAGGACACCTCATTTCCGGAGACCATCTTCACGGTTGCGGTCATAAAACCTAGCATTTTTTCGTGGTTTCGCGCTTTGGCGGCCGCCAGAAATTCATCGACGGGCGCGGGTTTTTGGCCGTAACCTGGAATTGGTAGCAAAAGACCGGCGGTCAGTAAGACGATAAAAAATGCACGCATCAACGTCGTCCTATTCGAGGATGTCATTACGGAAACCATGGCAGTGACCTCGCCGAAAAGGAAGCCTTGCAAACGACAACACCATGCCCCTTCCGGCCGTTCGCCGGGGCGAAGCTGACGCCAGAGCGGACCGGCTGGAAATCACCAAATTGCAGTCATTCGGCTGTCAACGCAGGCAGGCATCAAGCGTCAGATTTTGACCACGAGCCTCGGACAGCCAATCTCGATTCGGCGAACCGCCGCCCCCATCACCCCCGCAACGCCGCAATCTCCATCCCCAGCAGCGCCCGCTGCCGCGCCCGCGGCCAGTCCACCGGATCATAGGTCGCCTGCCCCGACAGCCCCGTCACCGCCACCAGCAGCCGCCGCGTCTGCATGTCGCGCTCCTCGGCCGAAGCCGCCGGGATATCCGACGCCGTCTTCAGCAGCTCGACGATCAGCAGCCGCGCCTCGCGCCCGCGCTGCTGCTGTTCGGCCAGGAACGCCGCATCCTCCATCGCCATCCCCCAGAAGGCGAACCAGATCTTCCAGCGGTCGCGTCGGTCGCGGTCCAGCGGCAGCAGCGCCTCGAGGCATTTCTGCAGGCCGGCACCGGTGTCGCGGCGGCGCTGGACGCGCGCCACACTGTCCATCAGCGCCATGCGATAGACGAACAGCAGCAGCGCGCGCTTGTTGTCGAAATAATGCGAGACCACCGCCGTGCTGAAGCCCGCGATCCGCGCAACGTCGCGCACCGTCACGCCCTCCAGCCCGGAGGTCGCGATCAGCCGCGCGGCGATCGCGCCCACCTCGCGCCGGCGCGCGTCATGGTCGACGATCAGCGGCATCGCAGCGGCTCAACTCGCGCCAAGCGGCGTGCCCTTCAGCCCCAGATAGGCGTCGAGCGTGTGGTGGACGTGGCGGATGCGCGATTCCTGGTCATTGGCAAAGGTCGCGCTCTTCTTCTTCGCGGCGCCCATGCCCTCTTGCATCCGGCCCATATTGCCGGTGTCCTGGTCGAAGATGGCGCTGAGGCTCGGATCGACGCCCGACGCGCAGGGCAGTTCGGCCAGCTTGCCGTCGAGGTCCCGCGTCCAGCCGTGGAACGGGCAGGCGGGCTTCGGGCTCCCGCCTCCGGTGAAGCTGTCGATCGGGGCCATTTCGATCGGAGCCGGGGCGTTCATCGCGGTCTTGTCCTCTCGATGCTTATTTCCAACGATCGACACAAAAAAACGCGAACCAGCAAGCTGCGACATAGGCCAGTTGTTCGCGCCGGCCTCGCGGCGGGATAAGATCGGACGAACCGCCGAACCGGACGGACGAGCCAACCGTCGGCAAACAGCGATGTTGCGCGGAGAGGATCACCCATGCAGCAGACGGACGTCCGCAAGGCCACCTGCCCGGTCGTCCCCGAATGCGGCCCCCAGCCGCTGCGCGGCGATCCGATGAATGACGGCGTCCACGTCTTCCGCATGGCATGCGGCCCTATGAAGAGGCGGCGCATGAAGTCTCTAACCATGGCGACGCGTCGGGCGGCCACCATCTCGGCGACTTCATCGATCGGGACCTGTCGGTCGCGGTCGCGCGGCAGGAGGGGTTCCGCTCGCGCGGCTATTCGGATTCCTGTCTGCCCGGTCAGGAAAGCCGCGTCCGCCGGTTCCCCGACGTTCTGAACGATGATCTCGAAGGGAGACGCTGATGCCGTTCAAGGGCCCCGTTGAAGATCGCCTGGCGATCCACGAACTGGTCGCCAGCTATGGCGATGCCGTCACCCGCCGCGATGCCGACGCCTGGATCGCCTGCTGGGCGGACGACGCAGTGTGGAAGCTGCCCGCGATCCCCGGCATGGAGCGCGTCGAAGGCAGGGATGCGATCCTCGAGGCCTGGCTCGATGCGATGCCGGGCTGGCCGTTCCAGGTCAATTTCCAGCGCTGCGGAGCGATCGCGATCGACGGCGACACCACCCACGGCCACACCTACACTGACGAGATCAACACCGACACCGAGGGCAAGACCGAACGCTGGCTCAACCGTTATGACGATGAATGGGTCAAGCGCGATGGCGCCTGGCAATTCGCCAGCCGCAGCCTGACCGTGCTGCGCATCGGGCCGGGTTGAAGAATGAAATCCTCCCCGTTCCGGGGAGGAATGAGTTCGCGTTTGTCCCGACCATTTTCCATGGTGAGTAAAGTAATGGCCACAACGACCCCCGAACCCCCGACCCCCGAGCTCCGATCAGGGGGCTGCCTCTGCGGCGCCGTCCGCTACACCGCCGCCTGGCCGCCGCTCGCGCTCGCCACCTGCAATTGCCGCAACTGCCAGAAGCAGGCCGGCTCGGCGCTGTCGGTGGTCGCGGTGCTGCCGCGTGACGGACTCACCGTCACCGGCGAATTGCGGACCTTCGACGATCAGGGCAGCAGCGGCCAGACCGTCCACCGCCGCTTCTGCCCGAACTGCGGATCGCCGGTGGTGACGGATACGCCGCGCGCAGAGGGCCAGGGCGTGATCGTCATCAAGGCCGGTACGCTCGACGACGTCTCCGATCTCAGGCCGACCACGCATTATTGGTGCGCCAGCGCGCAGCCGTGGATGGTGTTCCCCGATGGCGACACGGTGCTGGAGCGCGAATGAAAGGACTTGCCCGATGATCGCCGGCCTGCCTGTCCGCCAGATCGCCTATTTCGTGCCCGACGTCCGCGCCGCCGCCGCCGCGCATTCGGCCGCATTCGGCTCCGGCCCCTGGTTCGTCGCCGACCACATCCAGCTGCGCCTGTCGCTGCATTATGGCGAGGACGCCCCGCTCGATCACAGCTCGGCCTATGGCCAGTGGGGCGGCGTGATGATCGAGTTCGTCCAGCAGAACAATGACGGCCCCTCGGTCTTCCGCGATCTCTATCCCGATGGCGGCGAGGGCCTCCACCACGTCGCCTTGTTCGTCGACGATCTCCCCGCCGCACGCGCGCGGTTCGAGGCACTGGGCTTCGCGACCGGCCTCTACGCCGAGATGGCGGACGGCTTCGCCTTCGCGATGATGAACGCCGTCGCGCGCTACGGCCATTTCATCGAACTCTACGAAGGCGTGCCGCAACTGACCGGCTTCTACGACATGGTCCGCGCGGCGCATGAGGGCAGGGACGGCAAGGACGTGATCCGGACGATCGCGTTCTGAAATCCTCCCCGGAACGGGGAGGGGGACCGCCGCGTAGCGGTGGTGGAGGGGCAGGGGACCCGCTCCCGACACCTCACCCTGCACCTACCCCTCCACCGCCTCGATCCGCACCAGCACCGCGCCCTCCGAAACCTGCGCCCCGGCCACCGCCTTCAGCTCCGCGACCACGCCGTCGAACGGCGCGATCATCGCCTGCTCCATCTTCATCGCCTCGAGCACCAGCAGCTTCTGCCCGCGCACGACCGCATCGCCCTCGGCGACCTCGACCGCGATGATCCGGCCCGGCATCGGCGCCAGCAGCAGCCCGTCCGAACCGTGGCCGCCCGCATCGCCATGGCCCGCCGCCGGCGCCTCGAATGGCCAGGCGGTGCCTTCGACGAACAGGATGCGCTCGTCGCCGGCATCGAACATCGCGGCCATGTCCAGCGACAAGGCCGGCGTGCCGACACGCGTGTGCCCCGCAACCTCCACCGCCACGCGCAGATCGGCTGCGGCATTGGCCCGGAACCCCGTCAGCGCCCCCCACGGACCCGTCTCGGTCTTCACCGAGATCGCCGCCGCCGCCAGCGCGATCACGGCGTCGCCGGGCTCGGCCGCGGGGATCAGCCGGTCGGCATGGCGCTCGATGAAGCCGGTATCGATCGCCCCGCCGACGAAGTCGGGATCGCCCGCCGCCCGCGCCAGGAAGCCGGCATTGGTCCGCACCGGCCACACCTGCATCGCGCCCGCGGCTTCGGCCAGCTTGCGCGCAGCGGCGACGCGCGTCGGCGCATGGACGATCAGCTTGGCGATCATCGGATCGTAGAACGGCGTGACCTCGCCACCCTCCTCGACGCCGCTGTCGACGCGGATGCCGGCCGGGAAGCGCAGCCGGTCGAGCGGTCCGGTCGAGGGCAGGAAGCCGGTCGCCGGATTTTCGGCATAGAGCCGCGCCTCCATCGCCCAGCCGTCGATCGCCAGTTCGTCCTGGCGCTTCGGCAGGCGCTCGCCCGACGCGACGCGCAATTGCCATTCGACCAGGTCCTGGCCGGTGATCGCCTCGGTCACGGGATGCTCGACCTGCAGCCGCGTGTTCATCTCCATGAACCAGATCCGGTCGGCGCGCAGGCCCTTCGAGGCATCGGCGATGAATTCGATCGTTCCCGCGCCGACATAGTCGACTGCCTTCGCGGCCTTGACCGCCGCCGCGCAGATCGCCGCGCGCGTGTCGGCGTCCATGCCGGGGGCAGGGGCCTCCTCGATCACCTTCTGGTGGCGGCGCTGGAGCGAGCAATCGCGCTCGAACAGATGGACGACGTCTCCATGCGTGTCGCCGAAGATCTGCACCTCGATATGGCGCGGCCCGAGGATATATTTCTCGATCAGCACGCGATCGTCGCCGAACGATGCGGCCGCCTCGCGCTGGCACGAGGCGAGCGCGTCGGCGAATTGCTGCGCGGCATCCACCTTGCGCATGCCCTTGCCGCCACCGCCCGCGACCGCCTTGATCAGCACCGGATAACCGATCCGGTCGGCCTCGGCCTGGAGGTGCGCCGGCGACTGGTCGTCACCCATATAGCCGGGCGTGACCGGCACGCCGGCCGCGATCATCAGCTTCTTGGCGGCGTCCTTCAGGCCCATCGCGCGAATCGACGACGGCGGCGCGCCGACCCAGACGATCCCGGCCGCCTGCACCGCCTCGGCGAATTCGGCATTTTCCGAGAGGAAGCCATAGCCGGGATGGATCGCCGCCGCGCCGGTCGCCCGGGCGGCATCGAGGATCTTCGCCTGCACCAGATAGCTCTCGCGCGCCGGCGCCGGCCCGATGCACACCGCCGCGTCGGCCTCGCGCACGAACGGCATCGCCGCGTCGACGTCCGAATGGACCGCGATCGTGCGGATGCCCATGCGGCTGGCGGTGCGGATGATGCGGCGGGCGATCTCGCCGCGATTGGCGATGAGGAGGGAATCGATCATCATCACATCCTGAACACGCCGAACGCCGCCCGCTCCGGGATCGGTGCGTTCAGCGTTGCGGAAAAGGCCAGCCCGAGCACGTCGCGCGTCTGTGCCGGATCGATGATGCCATCGTCCCACAGCCGCGCGGTCGCGTAATAGGGATTGCCCTCATCCTCATATTTCTGGCGGATCGGCGCCTTGAACGCCTCCGCTTCCTCGGGCGTCCAGCGGTCGGCATCGCGATGCACCGTCGCCAGCACCGAGGCCGCCTGCTCGCCGCCCATCACGCTGATCCGCGCATTGGGCCAGGTGAACAGGAAGCGCGGCTGATAGGCGCGGCCGCACATGCCGTAATTGCCGGCGCCGAAGCTGCCGCCGATGATCACCGTGACCTTGGGTACGCTCGCGGTGGCGACGGCGGTGACGAGCTTGGCGCCATGTTTGGCGATGCCCTCCGCCTCATATTTCCCACCGACCATGAAGCCCGAGATGTTCTGCAGGAACAGCAACGGGATCCGCCGCTGGCAGGCGAGCTCGATGAAATGCGCGCCCTTGACCGCGCTCTCCGAGAACAGCACGCCATTATTGGCGAGGATCGCCACCGGCATCCCCCAGATCCGCGCGAAGCCGCACACCAAAGTCGAGCCATAAAGCGGCTTGAATTCGTGCAGTTCGGACCCGTCGACGATCCGCGCGATCACCTCGTGCACGTCATAGGGCGCGCGCACGTCCTGCGGCACGATGCCGTAAAGCTCCTCCGGGTCGAGCCGCGGCGGGCGCGGTTCGGCGATGGCGATGTCGACCGCCTTGACCGTGTTGAGCGTCGCGACGATGTCGCGGACGATCAGCAGCGCATGCTCGTCATTCTCGGCGAGATGGTCGACCACGCCGGACCTGCGCGCATGGAGATCGCCGCCGCCGAGATCCTCGGCGCTGATCTCCTCGCCGGTCGCCGCCTTCACCAGCGGCGGGCCGGCGAGGAAGATCGTGCCCTGGTTGCGGACGATCACGGTCTCGTCGGACATCGCCGGGATATAGGCGCCGCCGGCGGTGCAACTGCCCATCACGCACGCGATCTGGGCGATGCCCTCGGCCGACATCTGCGCCTGATTGTAGAACATCCGCCCGAAATGATCGCGGTCGGGAAACACCTCGGCCTGGTGCGGCAGATTGGCGCCGCCGCTGTCGACCAGGTAGATGCACGGCAGCCGGTTCTCGCGCGCGATCTCCTGCGCGCGGACATGCTTCTTCACCGTCATCGGAAAATAGGCGCCGCCCTTCACCGTCGGATCATTGGCGACGATCATGCACTCGCGGCCCGACACGCGGCCGATCCCGGCGATGATGCCCGCGCCCGGCGCGCCGTCATCGTACATGCCGTTGGCGACGAGCTGCCCGACCTCGAGAAAGGGCGAGCCCGGATCGAGCAGGCGATGGACGCGGTCACGCGGCAACAGCTTGCCGCGCGCCACGTGACGGTCGCGATGCTGCGCCGAACCGCCGAGCGCGGCGGTGCCCACGCGCTCGCGAAGCTCGTTCGCCAGCGTCCTGTTGTGCGCAGCATTGGCCGCGAAGGCGTCGCTCGTAGGATCGACGAGCGTCTGCAACCTGCTCATATCTTACTCCCCTCCCTTTCAAGGGAGGGGCCGGGGGTGGGGGCGAGGCAAAGCCGAGCCTGGCGCGCAGCGCCAGAAAGCGCCCAAGCCGGCATCGAGCCGGCATGGTCGCCGCCCCACCCCCGACCCCTCCCCTGAAGGAGAGGGGAGTAGAAGAGAGAACTCACGCCGCACCTCCGATCAACTCACGCCCGATCAGCATCCGCCTGATCTCATTGGTGCCCGCGCCGATATCGAGCAATTTCGCATCGCGCATATAGCGTTCGACCGGCCAGTCCTTGGTATAACCCGCGCCGCCCAGCGCCTGCACCGCCTCCAGCGCCACCTTCATCGCATTCTCGCTCGCCAGCAGGATCGCGCCGGCGGCGTCGAAGCGCGTCGTCCGGCCGGCATCGCACGATTTGGCGACCGCATAGACATAGGCGCGCGACGAATTGAGCGCGACATACATGTCGGCGATCTTGGCCTGCATCAGCTGGAACGCGCCGATCGGCTTGCCGAACTGGCGGCGCTCGCGGACATAGGGCAGCACAATATCGAGGCAGGCCTGCATGATGCCGATCTGGATGCCCGCCAGCACCGTGCGCTCATAATCGAGCCCCGACATCAATATGCCGACGCCACCGCCCACCGCGCCCATCACATTCTCTTCCGGCACTTCGCAATCGTCGAACACCAGTTCGGCGGTCGGCGATCCGCGCATGCCCATCTTGTCGATCTTCTGGCCGATCGAGAAACCCTTCATGTCCTTCTCGATGATGAAGGTGGTGATCCCGCCCGATCCCTCGCCGCTCCGCGCATAGACCACCAGCGTGTCGGCATAGGTCGCATTGGTGATCCAGAACTTGGTGCCGTTGAGCACGAAGCGATCGCCCCTGCGCTCGGCCTTCAGCTTCATCGAGACGACGTCCGATCCCGCGCCGGCCTCCGACATCGCCAGGCTGCCGACATGCTCGCCCGAAATCAGCTTCGGCAGGAAGCGCGCCTTCTGCTCGGCATTGCCCCAGCGGCGCAGCTGGTTGACGCACAGGTTCGAATGCGCGCCATAGGAGAGACCGATCGACGCCGAGGCGCGCGCCACTTCCTCCTGCGCGACGACATGTTCGAGATAGCCGAGCCCGAGTCCGCCATCGGCCTCGTCGACGGTGATGCCATGGAGCCCCAGCGCGCCCATCTCGGGCCACAATTCGCGCGGGAACCAGTCCTTGGCGTCGATCTCGGCGGCCAGCGGCGCGATCCGGTCGGTGGCGAAGCGGCTGGTGCTCTCGCGGATCATGTCCGCCATGTCGCCCAGCGCGAAATCGAAATCCGCCATCTCACTCTCCGTGTCGGTCAGCCCTTATGGAGCAGGGTCATAGCACCGCCGGCAAGCCCATAAAAATTGAAAGCGACGGCGGAACAGCATAGATGGCATCTATGATCGACCGCTATCTGCTGCGCTATTTCCTCGCCGTCATCGATCACGGCAATTTCTCGCGCGCGGCGGCGATCTGCAACGTCTCGCAGCCGACTCTGTCGGTCGGCATCGCCAAGCTCGAACGGCTGCTCGGCCGGCCGATGTTCCTGCGCACCAACCGCCGCGTCGAACTGACCGAGGCCGGCGCGCATTTCGCGGTCCATGCCCGCCGCATCGAGAGCGAGTTCGCGCTGGCCGAGCGCTCGGTCGGCGACGCGCCGGTGCGGCCGACCTTCCGGCTCGGCGTGCTGACGACGATCCCGTCGGCCTGGCTCGCGACGATCGCCGTCCGCTTCGCCGCCACCATGGCCGAGGAGCGGGTCGAACTGGTCGAGGGCCGCGAACGCGACCTGCTCGAACGGCTCGGCCGCGGCCGGCTCGATGCCGCGCTGACGATCGTTCGCCCCGACGAGAGCCGCTTCGCTGGCGAAGTGCTGCTGACCGAGGGCTATGGCCTGGCGATGCCGGCCAGCCACCCGCTCGCCGACCGCACGGTGATCGCCGGCGAGGCGCTCGCCGACAACGTCATGATCGTGCGGCGGCAATGTGAGGCGCTGGGCGAGACCAGCCGCTACTTCACCAGCCGCGGCGTCCGCCCCTTCTTCACCGCCCGCACGATGAACGACGATCGCGCGCTCGCCCTGGTCCAGGCCGGCATGGGCGTGACGGTGATGCCCGACGGCTACACCGCCCCCGGCATCGCCCGCCCGCGCCTCGCCGGCTTCGATTTCGTCCGCCGGCTCGGACTACTCCACGCGACGCATGTCGACCAGCCGCTGCGCTCGGGCGCGCCGACCTTGGCGGCGATCCGGGCGGTGCTGCCGGGGCTGGCGCGATAACCCCTCGCCCGCTTGCGGGAGAGGGAAAGACGCCGCAGGCGGCGAGGGTGAGGGTCTGGAGGGCGAGACTCCACTTGGTTCGCGCGAAGCTTTCACGTCCCGCAAAACCGGCGAGGGTAGTACGCCATCCGCCGCCAAAACCATCGCTCGATCCCCGCGCCCTTGACCTGTTATGCAAGGACATCGACCTGTTACGACATCGAAATCGACCTGTTATGCAAAAACTCTTCCCCTGTTATGCACGATAACAGGTGAGCTGCGCTTTGGCGCAGCAACATATTGTAAAAGCAGAAATATCCTTCGCGCGACGGGCTGAGAACGCCCGGATTTCCCCTGATAAACCCGCAAAAAAGCGCGAAAACGCCCTGTTATGCCCCGAAACAGGTGCCGGCCGGGCGCCACGCGCGCGCCGGACTTACGCGGCCACCGGCTCCACCAGCATCCCCCGCAGCCGCTCCGCGACGATCGCCGTCGCGTCGGCGATGATCCGGTCGATCAGTTCGCGGCAGGTCGGGATGTCGTGGATCAGGCCCTGGACCTGGCCCGCCCACACCAGCCCGGCGTCGACGTCGCCGGTCTCCAGCGCGGTCCGGCCGCGTGCGCCGGCGACCAGCGGGCGGATGTCCTCGAACACCGCATCGGGCCGCAGCGAGATTTCCATCACCTCGTCGGAGACCTTGTTCTTCGCGACGCGGCCGGTGTTCTTGAAGCGGCGGAAGATCAGGTTGGTCGCGCGCTCGTCGTTCGCGACGATGAAGCGCTTCACATTGTCGTGGATCGGCGCCTCGACCGTCGCGCAGAAGCGCGTGCCCATGTTGATGCCCTCGGCGCCCAGCGCGAGCGCGGCGGCGAGGCCGCGGCCGTCGCCGAAGCCGCCGCTGGCGATCATCGGGATCCTGATCTTGTCGGCCGCGGCCGGGATCAGGATCAGGCCCGGCACATCGTCCTCGCCGGGGTGCCCCGCGCATTCGAACCCGTCGATCGAGATCGCGTCGACCCCCATCCGTTCGGACGACAGGCCGTGGCGCACCGACGTGCATTTGTGGACGACGATGATGCCGTGCGCCTTGAAGTCGTCGACATGCTCCTGCGGCTTCGACCCGGCGGTCTCGACGATCTTGATGCCGCTGTCGATGATCGCCTTGCGATATTCGGCGTAGGGCGGCGGGCTGACCGAGGGCAGGATCGTCAGGTTCACGGCGAACGGTTTGTCGGTCATCGTCCGGCAGCGATCGATCTCGCGGCGCAGATCGTCGGGCGTCGGCTGCGTCAGCGCGGTCAGGATGCCGAGGCCGCCGGCGTTGGAGACCGCCGCCGCCAGCTCGGCGCGGCCGACCCACATCATCCCGCCCTGGACGATCGGATGCTCGATGCCGACCAGGTCGGTGAAGCGCGTGCGGAACGCCATTTCAGAGCGCCTCGACGATCGTGACGTTGGCGATGCCGCCGCCCTCGCACATCGTCTGCAGGCCATAGCGCAGCCCGCGCGCGCGCAGCGCATGGACCATCGTCGCCATCAGCTTGGTGCCCGACGCGCCCAGCGGATGGCCGAGCGCGATCGCGCCGCCGTTGACGTTGAGCTTCGCCGGATCGGCGCCGATCTCCTTGAGCCACGCCAGCGGCACCGAGGCGAACGCCTCGTTGACCTCGTAGAGATCGATATCGTCGATCGTCATGCCGGCGCGCGCCAGCGCCCTGCGCGTCGCCGGGATCGGCTCCTCGAGCATGATCACCGGGTCGCCCGCGGTCACCGTCAGATTGTGGATGCGCGCGATCGGGGTCAGCCCATAGGTCTTGATCGCATGTTCGTTGACGATCAGGGCGGCGCTGGCGCCGTCGCAGATCTGGCTGGCATTGGCCGCCGAGATCACGCCGCCTTCCTTGAGCAATTTGACCGAACCGATCGATTCGAGCGTCGCGTCGCGGCGCACGCCCTCGTCGATCACATGGTGGCCGCCGTCAATCGCGACCGGCACGATCTCCTTGTCGAACGCTTGCGCGTCGATCGCCGCCGTCGCGCGGCGATGGCTTTCGAGCGCGAACGCGTCGAGCGTCGCGCGGTCGAAGCCATATTTGCGCGCGATCATCTCGGCGCCGTCGAACTGGCTGAACGCCGACACGCCGAAGCGCTCGGCGATCGCCGGGCTGACCGGGCCAATGCCGATGCCGGCCTGCGCGTGCAGGGCCACGTTGCTGAACATCGGCACGCGCGTCATGCTCTCGGCGCCGGCCGCGATCACCACGTCCTGCGTGCCCGACATCACCGCGTGCGCCGCGAACTGCACCGCCTGCTGCGACGATCCGCACTGCCGGTCGATCGTCACCGCCGGCACGCTCTGCGGCAGCCGCGAGGCGAGCACCGCGTTGCGCCCGAACGCGAACGCCTGCTCGCCGGCCTGCGTGACGCAGCCGAGGATCACGTCGTCGATCGCCGCCGGATCGATGCCGGTGCGGTCGAGCAAGGCGTTCAGCACCTGCGCCGCGAGGTCGGCCGGATGCCAGCCCGCGAGCTTGCCGTTGCGGCGGCCGCCGGCGGTCCGCACGGCATCGACGATATAGGCTTCGGCCATCTTCTATCTCCAGGGACGTGGGGTTCTAAAATCCTCCCCGGAACGGGGAGGGGGACCAGCCGCAGGCTGGTGGAGGGGCAGGGCGTAGAGTTCCGAGCGGGTCCACTGCCCCTCCACCACCGCTTCGCTGCGGTCCCCCTCCCCGTTCCGCGGAGGATGCACTAACAAGCGTCCATCGCCTCGCGCGCGAGTCGCGCGAGCGTGGGGAAATTCTTCGCCCGTTCCAGCGCATGCGCCGACGCCGCGGTGCCGCGGATCGCGCGGCCCTTGATGCCGTGGAAGATCGCGGCGAGGCGGAACAGGTTGAAGGCGATATAGAATTCATAGGCCGGGATCGCCGCGCGGCGGGTGCGGCGGCAATAGGCCGCGACATAATCCGCCTCGGCCGGGATGTTGAGCGCGGCCAGATCGGCGCCCGCCAGGCCGGCGACGATGTGCGGCGGCATCCGGTACATCATCGCATGATAGGCGAAGTCGGCCAGCGGATGGCCCAGCGTCGACAATTCCCAGTCGAGCACCGCCAGCACGCGCGGTTCGGTGGGATGGAAGATCATGTTGTCGCAGCGGAAGTCGCCATGGACGATCGCGGTCTCGTCGCCCGCGGGGATGTTGGCCGGCAGCCATGCGATCAGACGGTCCATGTCGGGGTCGCGGCCGGCATCGGTGTCGGCCAGATATTGCTTCGACCAGCGCCCGATCTGCCGTTCGAAATAATTGCCCGGCTTGCCATAGTCGCCGAGTCCCACCGCCTCATGGTCGATGCCGTGCAGTTGCGCGATCGTCGCGTTCATCGCGTCGAAATAGGCCGGCCGCTCGTCGCGGCTCACTTCCGCAAACGTCGCGTCCCAGAAGATCCGGCCCTCGACCATGTCCATCACATAGAACCAGGTGCCGATCACATCATCGTCGGTGCACAGCCCATGGACGTGCGCGACCGGAAAGCCGGCGCCGTCCAGCGCCGACAGCACCCGCGCCTCGCGCTCCACCGCATGCGCGCCCTTCAGCAATTCGCCGGGCGGCTTGCGGCGCAGCACATAGGCGTGGCCGGGCGTCACCAGCTTGTAGGTCGGGTTCGATTGCCCGCCCTTGAACTGTTCGACGGTCAGCGGCCCCGCGAAGCCGGCGACGTTCGCCGCCATCCAGCGTGCGAGCGCCGCCTCGTCGAAGCGATAGCCTTCGCGGACCGCGGTCGTCCCCGCATTGGCGTCGGCCTCGGTGCTCATGCGTGCGCTGCCCCCGCTTGCTCTGTCGTCGCCTGGGCCGCATGCCAGTCGCGCTTGATCTTCTTGGCGAGGCTCCATTTGTGGACCTCGGTCGGCCCGTCATAGATCCGGAACGCGCGGATCTCGCGGAACACCTGCTCGACGATCGTGTCGGTCGATACGCCGGTACCGCCCATCACCTGCACGCAGCGATCGGCGACGCGCATCAGCGCCTCGGACACCGCGACCTTGGCCATCGAGCTCTCGGCGGTCCCCAGCGATCCGCTGTCGAGTATGTCGGCGCACCAGTCGATGATCAGTTCGGACTGTTTGAGGTCGATCAGATTGTCGGCCAGCATGAAGCCGACGCCCTCATGATCGACCAGCGGCTTGCCGAACGCGTGGCGGCGATTGGCATAGTCGGTCGCGATCTCGTGCGCGCGGATGCAGGCGCCCAGCCAGCGCATGCAGTGCGAGAGCCGCGCCGGACTCAGCCGCACCTGCGCATAGGTGAAGCCCTCGCCGGCTTTGCCCAGCATCTGGTCGGCGGGCACGCGCAGATCGTCGATCGCGATGACGGCATGGCCGCCCGGCATCGAGCTGTCGATCGTGTCGATCACGCGCTCGATCTGGATCGCCGGATCGGGCAGGTCGACCAGGAACATGCAGGCGCCCTGCTCGGCCTTGGCCATGATGATGCCCACCTTGGCGCCCTCGGCGCCGGTGATGAACGCCTTGCGGCCGTTGATCACCCAGTGATTGCCGTCCAGCCGGCAGGTCGTCTGCATCATCGACGGATCGGATCCGGCGCCGCCTTCGCTCGCCGGCTCGGTCATGAAGAAGGCCGATCGCGCGCGACCCTCGACCAGCTGGTCGAGGAAGCGCGCCTTGATGTCGTCGCTGCCGACCTTGCCGAGCAGATACATATTGCCCTCGTCGGGCGCGGCGGTGTTGCAGGCGAGCGGCCCCAGCATCGACAGGCCCGACACCCGCAGCACATGCGCGGTCTCGCGTTGCGACAGATGCGATCCGTCGGGCAGGATGTGCGGCGTCAGCACGCCGGCGGCGCGCGCCTTCTCCTTGAGCTCGAACACCAGCGCGTCGGTCGGCCCGTGGCTGTCGCGCCGCGGATCGGTCTCATAGGGGATGACGACGTCGCGCACGAACGCCTCGACCCTGGCCGCGATCTCCGCGGTCTTCGCTGCGCCGACGCTCATTTCGGGGCCATCCGGATCGCGCCGTCGAGCCGGATCGTCTCGCCGTTGAGCATCGGATTGGTCACGATCGCCTCGACCAGCTTCGCATATTCGTCGGGCGTGCCCAGCCGGCTGGGGAAGGGGACCTGCCGGCCCAGACTGTCCTGCGCCTCCTGCGGCAGCGATGCCAGCATCGGCGTCCAGAAGATGCCCGGCGCGATCGTCATCACGCGGATGCCATAGCGGGCGAGCTCGCGCGCCACCGGCAGCATCATGCCGATCACGCCGGCCTTCGACGCGCCATAGGCGGCCTGGCCGATCTGGCCCTCATAGGCCGCGACCGACGCGGTGTTGACGATCACGCCGCGCTCCTCGCCGACCGGATCGGCGAGATGGAGACGCTCGGCGAATTTCGACACCATGTTGAAGGTGCCGATCAGGTTGACGTTGACGATCTTCGCGAAGCCGGCGAGCGGCGCGGCCTGGCCGTCGCGGCCGATCACCTTGGCGGGCGGCGCGATGCCCGCGCAATTGACGAGGATGCGCGCGATGCCGTGCACGGCTTCGGCCTCGACCAGCGCCGCGCGGACGGCGTCTTCGTCGCCGACGTCGACCTTGACGAAATGGCCGCCGATCTCCTGCGCCTTGGCCGCGCCCAGATCCGCGTTGAGATCGAAGATCGTGACCTTCGCGCCCGCCGCGGCCAGCCGCTCGGCGGTGCCGCCGCCCAGGCCGGACGCGCCGCCCGTGATGATTGCCGCCACTCCGCTGATGTCCATCGGCCTTCGCCCCTCTTCCCGTTCAGAATCGCCAAACCACATAGAATATTCTATACTCTCCGGTATAGTGCCCTATATCGGGTGTCGCGTCAATTTGGCACTTTGAGGAGCTTCGATTGAATTCGTCCTTCGACCCTTCGCTGCCGTCGCCGTTCCGGACGCCCGAACAGCGCCGGCAGGAGCGCCACGACAAGCGCGAGGCGGTGCTGCGCGCGGCGGTGCGGATGTTCAACGCGCGCGGCTTCCACGCGACTTCGCTGGAGGATGTCGCCGCCAGCCTCGGCATCAGCAAGCCGACGCTCTATCATTATCTCGGCAACAAGGATCAGGTGCTGCTCGAATGCGTCAAGCGCGGGCTGAGCGAGTTGCGCAAGGCCGCCGAAGACGCGGCCGACATGCCCGGCAACGGCCTCGATCGCCTGCGCATCTTCCTGCGTCGCTATGCCGAAGTGAACATGGACGATTTCGGCCGCTGCGTGATCCGCACCGGCGACGAGGCGCTGTCCGACGACAGCGCCATGCGCTTCCGCGCGCTCAAATCCGAGATCGACCAGGCGATGCGCGCGCTGGTCGAAGCCGGCATGGCCGATGGATCGATCGCCGCCGGCGACGTCAAACTGGTCTCGTTTACGCTCGCCGGCGCGCTCAACTGGCCGGCCCGCTGGCATACGCCCGACGGCGCACTGCCTTCGTCCGAGATCGCCGCGGCCATGGTCGACGTGCTGACCGCGGGTCTGGCGCCGCGGGCCGCCTGAGCAGCTTGCTCAGGCCGCGATCCTCACTATCCCCTGGCGCACGCCACCGTCCAGCACCGTCAACCGCGAGCCATTGGTCAGCCGGTTGCCGCGATCTTCCGTCCGCACGAACGCTTCCATCCGCCAGTCATCGAGTTCATCGTCGAAGCGCAGGCCGAAGCGCTCGCCCTCGACCCATTCGACCGTGCAGAACAGCCGCTGATGGTTGCGCGCGAGCACCGCGATCGAACCGCGCGGCGGCGGCGCGCCGGTGGTCGCGACCGTACCCGCCGCCGACAATTCCACCAGCCGGATCGGCAGCTTGCCGTCGCTCGAGAACAGGTTCGCCGTCAGCATCATCGCCGTGTCCGTCATCATCGCAGCATCGTCCCTTGGCTTTTCGCTGGGCCGACGATGTCATGGAGAAGCCTAAGAGATGGTTAATGACAGGTTGCGGTCGTGGCTTTCGATGCTCTTCAGCCGCCGAAGATCCGCGCGACCGCTTCGTCGACGCCGAAGCGCATCGGATCGAAGCAGGGCAGTCCATGCTCGGCTTCGAGGTCGGCCGCGAGGCGCAGCGCGTCGGCCTCGGCCAGCGACGACGTGTTGAGGCTGATCGCGACGAACGCGGCGGCAGGGTTGGTCACCCGCGCCAGTGAGACATAGAGCGCCATCGTCTCGTCGAGCGGTCGAATTGGGAAGCCCGGGAAGCCGTCGATCTCGCCCCGCGACGGATCGTGGCACAGCACCAGCGCGTCCGGCTGCGATCCGTGGAGCAGGCCCAGAGTCACGCCGGCATAGGCCGGATGGAGGATCGCGCCCTGGCCCTCGATCACGTCCCAATGGTCGGGCGCCGCCGCCGGCGACAGCCATTCGGCCGCGCCCGCGACGAAATCGGCGACCACCGCGTCGATCGCCACGCCATCGCCGGCGATCATGATCCCGGTCTGGCCGGTCGCGCGAAAATCGGCGTCGAGCCCGATCGCGCGCATCGCCCGGGTCAGTGCCAGCGCGGTATATTTCTTGCCCAGCGCGCAATCGGTGCCGACGGTCAGCAGGCGCTTGCCGGCGCGCGGCGCGCCGCTCGCGACCGGGAAGCTGCGGCCGCCGTGGCGGACGTCGTGCAGCGTCCGTCCGCAGCGCCGCGCCGCGTCGTCGATCGCCGGCACGCTCGCCAGCCGCATATGGAGTCCGCTGACGATGTCGAGGCCGGCCTCGATCGCTGCGACCAGCGGCGCCACCCACGCTTCGGGCAGCTGGCCGCCGACCGGCGCGATCCCGATCAGCACCGATCGCGCGCCCGCGCGATGCGCCGCCGCCGGCTCCAAGTCGGGAAGGCCGAGATCGGCTGCATCAGGCGTCAGCCGCCATTGCCCGGTGCAATCGTCGGGCGCCCAGGTACGCACGCCCTGCGCGGTCTTGGTCGATGTCGTCAGCGGCTCGTCGCCGACGAAGATCAGATAGGGCTTGGTGATCATGCGGCGAACCCTTCGCGCAGGAAGGTTTCGGCGACGGCGGCATGAACCGCCGCGCCGCGCGCCATCACCGCCTCGTCGAGCATCATCCGCGTCGAGTGCAGCCCGCAGCAGCCGGAGCCGTCGCTGCCCGCCTGCGATGCGCCGAGGAAGACCATCGCGCCGGGCACCTGCTCCAGCACATAGGAGAAGTCCTCGCCGCCCATGACCGGGTTGGCCAGGTCGATCCAGCCGTCCGCCCCGAACAGGTCGCCGACCACCGACCGCGCCAGCGCGATCATCCGGCCGTCGCACACCGTCACCGGAAAGCCGTCGCCGATCCACATCGTCGCGGTGGCGCCATGCGCGCGCGCGGTGAAGTCGATCAGGGTCGCGAGCTCGGCATGGACGAACGCGCGCGTCTCCGGTGACAGCGCGCGGATCGTGCCCAGCATCTCGGCGGTGTCGGGAATGACATTGTCGGTCGATCCGGCGGCGATCCTGCCGATCGTGATCACCGCCGGCGTGAACACGCTGACGCGCCTGGCGATGAAGGTCTGGATCGCCTGCACGATCGCACACGCCACCGGCACCGGGTCGATCGTCTCGTGCGGCATCGCGCCATGGCCGCCGCGGCCGGTGACGGTGACGCGCAGCGTGTCGGTCGACGCCAAAGTCGGGCCCGCGCGGCCCGTGAACACGCCGTGCGGCGCATTGGGCATCACGTGCAGCGCGAAGGCGGCGTCGGGCAGCGGATCGAGCAGGCCATCCTCGATCATGTGGCGCGCGCCGTGAAAGCCCTCCTCGCCCGGCTGGAACATGAAGATCACGGTGCCGGCGAGCTGCGCGCGCCGGTCACACAGCAAGCGCGCGGCGCCCGCCAGCATCGCGACATGGCTGTCATGCCCGCACGCATGCATCGCGCCCGCCACGCCCGAGGCGAAGTCGAGCCCGGTCTCTTCCTGCATCGGCAGTGCGTCCATGTCGCCGCGCAGCAGCACCGTCCGCCCTTCGCGCGCGCCCTTCAGCGTCGCGACGAAGCCGCTGGTCGCGGGGCCGCTGCGGAATTCGAGCGGAAGGCCGGCGAGCGCCGCCCGCGCCCGGGCGCTCGTCCGCGGCGTCTGCAGCCCCAGTTCGGGATCGGCGTGGATCGCCCGCCGCAGGTCGATCATCGCCGGCAGCAGCGCCTCGGCGTCGGCGACCAGCGTCGCATGGGCCTGGATCGTCATGGTATCGCATTCTCCATCGCCAGCGTCGTAAGAAAAGGCAAAAAGCCTGGGCGAGCAAATTGCTGTTCCCCGGCGAAAGCCGGGGCCCAGGAGTCACACGCTCGGAGTGGGCGACTCCTGGGCCCCGGCTTTCGCAGGGGAACAAGATACTCTCGGACTCTCGCCCGGACTTTTTGCCCCATGTTGCGCAGCGTCATGCGTCACGCCTCGCCGTTCAGCAAGCGATCGAGCGTCTCGGCGGTGTTGAGATTGCGGCCGGTGACCGTCGATCCCGCCGCCTTGTCGAGGAAGGCCGGGCTCAGCTTCGTGTTCGCCACACCGCCGCTGCCATAATCGATCCACAGCGCGCCCAGCGCCTCGCGCACGCGCTCGGTCGGCAGCAGGCGGGCGGCGACGGTTTCGCACGCGCCGGCCTTCAGCGGCCGGCGCGGCAGCGCGATGTGCAGCATCTTCGGCACCACTTCGGCATCGCCCGCGAACGGATTCGATGCCAGGTGCGCGCGCCATTCGGCGGCGGAGCGCAGGATGATGTCGCAGGCGAATCCGAAACGCGCCGGCATCGCGGCTTCCAGCCTGCGCGCCACCGTCTCGGCATCGCCATCGGCGTCGAACATCACATTGCCGCTGGCGATATGGGTCTGCGGATGGCCGAAACCCAATTCGCCGCACAGCGTGCGCAGGTCGGCCATCGGCACCTTGCGCGTGCCGCCGACATTGATTCCACGCAACAATCCGATCCAGCGAGTCATGGTTGATCCTTCGCCGCCACATTGACGAACCGCGCGGCCCGCGTCACTAGCGGCCATGCCCGAATCCACCGCTTCGGTCCGCGATCCGTTCAAACGTCGCGGCGTCCTGTTCGTCCTGTCTTCGCCTTCGGGCGCGGGCAAGTCCACGATCGCGCGCAAATTGCTCGCCTCCGAGCCCGGGCTCGAAATGTCGGTCTCGGCCACCACCCGCGGCATGCGCGAGGGCGAGGTCGACGGCCGCGACTATCATTTCGTCGATCTCGCCAAATTCCGCCAGATGGCCGGCGACGGCGAATTCCTCGAATGGGCGCATGTCTTCGGCCATCGCTATGGCACGCCGCACGCGCCGGTCGACAGGGCGCTGGCCGCCGGCCGCGACGTGCTGTTCGACATCGACTGGCAGGGCGCGCAGCAACTCTATCAGCAGGCCGGCGGCGACGTCGTCCGCGTCTTCATCCTGCCGCCCGGACTCGACGAGCTGCGCCGCCGGCTGATCGCGCGCGGCACCGACAGCATGGCCGTGATCGACGCCCGGATGGAGCGCGCCGCCGCCGAGATCGGTCACTGGGACGGTTACGACTATGTGCTGGTCAACGACGATGTCGAATATTGCTTCACCTGCGTGAAGACCATCCTCAGCGCCGAACGCCTCAAGCGCAGCCGCCAGGCCGGGCTGATCGGCTTCATCCGCAGCATGACCAAGGAACGGTGAGGGCTTCTCGACTGATTGGCGGATACTCCGGACTGGTATAGCGTTCTCCACCTGCAACACAGGGGGAGGGGAACGCATGATCCGCACGACTTTGGCAGGGCTGCTCGGCGGCCTCGCGCTCTACATGGCCGGCTTCGTCTTCTGGGGCACGCCGCTGTCGGCTTTGGCCTTCTCGACCGTCGATGAGGCGAAGAGCGCCGCGGTGCAGACCTCGCTCGCGCAGAACCTCGTCGAAAGCGGCACGGGCACCTATCTCATCCCCGATCCGGGCACGCAGCAGGGCACCACCCTGTTCGGGCAGGGACCGATCGCGACCATCCATTTCAACAGCGGCGGCTTTCCGGTCGTCGACAGCGGCGCGCTGATCGCCGGCTTCGTCATGGCGCTGGCGGTCGGCCTGCTGCTCGCCTTCGCGATGGCGACCGTCGCCAGCCGCCTGCCGGCGTTCGGCGACCGCGCCCGGCTGGTCGTGCTCGCCTCGCTCGCGGTGCTGGTCTGGGCGCATCTGGGGCAGCCCTTGTTCAACCATTATGGCTGGGGCTATTTCGTCTATCTGTTCCTGTCCGATCTGGTCGGCTTCGTCGCCTGCGGCCTGATCATCGCGAAGATGGTGCCGGTGACGAAGGTCGACGCGGTCTAAGCAACGGTTCGATCGTTGTGCCACATTTCGAAACTGTGGATCGGTCTGCCCCCTTCCCCCTTGATGGGGGAAGGATACGGAGACTTGGCGGCTTTGCCGCCTAGTCGGAGTTGGATGGGGGTGATGTTTGGCGAATGGCTCTACGCCGAACATCACCCCCATCCAGCTCCGACTAGGGCCCGCGAAGGCGCGGACCCAAGTCTGCGCAACCTTCCCCCATCAAGGGGGAAGGGGCGTGGTCGACAAGCTGCTGCCTCGTTTGTGGCACGATCGAGGGCATTCTGCTTAGCGCCGCCGCACGCCGATCAGCGTGCCCTTGGCGCCCGACCGCTCGAGCCGGAAATCGAAATCCGGCCAGCGCCGCCGCCAGCGCCGGGCGACGATGCGTTCGCCCGGCCGCGCGCCGTCGTCGAGCATCACCACGCCGCCGGGCGCTATCCGGTCGAAAAGCACCTCCGCCGCGCCGCGGACAAAAGGGTGGATCGTCCAGGGCGGCCCGTCGATCAGCAGCAGGTCGATCCGCTCGGGCAGCCGGTCGAGCCGGTACCACAGGCCCGGCCAGCCGCGCGGCGCGGGACCCAGCGGCGCATGGCGCAGGTCGGCGTCGAGGCCATGGTCGCGCAGCCAGTCGGCGGTGGCGGCGACGAAGTCCGCATGCTGGTCGAAGCTCGTCAGCCGCCCGCCGCCATGGAGCTGCAGTGCCCGCGCGGTGACGAGGCTCGACGCGCCGGCGCCCAGTTCGACCACCGCCGCCGGCCGGCGCGCTTCGATGTGATCGACGATCAGATGGAGCAGTGTCGTATCGGCCTTCCAGCTGCCGAGATTGGGCAGCGCGTCATCGGCGAGATCGAGACGCGCCAGCAGCGCCCGCTTCTGCGCCTTGGTTCCGCCCGAAAGGCTCCGCAGCAGCCACGGCCAGCCGATCGCGCCGAATGCCAGCATATAGACCCAGTCGCGCACCAATGTCGTGGAACGCGAAACGGCGCCGGCATGGGCACGGGGAAGAAGGCGTGTCGCCTCGCGTGTCGTCATCTTGCGGGGATCTGCGCCCCGATCATGACATTCGCAAGACCTGGCCGCCGGTTCGCTGTGCCGATCTCCGACCTCTGAACCCCGATCTCCGCCCTCAGTCGGTGAACGGATCCCGCACCAGGATCGTGTCCTCGCGCTCGGGCGAGGTCGAGACCAGGGTCACCGGGCACTGGATCAGCTCCTCGATCCGGCGGATATATTTGATCGCCTGCGCCGGCAGCTGCGCCCAGCTGCGCGCGCCCGCGGTCGATTCGGACCAGCCCTCCATCGCCTCGTAGATCGGCTCGACCGCAGCCTGGTCGGCGGCGTGCGCGGGGAAATGGTCGACGATCTCGCCGTGCAACCGATAGCCGGTGCAGATTTTGATCGTCTCGAACCCGTCGAGCACGTCGAGCTTGGTCAGCGCGATGCCGGTGATGCCGGAGACCGCGGCGGACTGCCGCACCAGCACCGAATCGAACCAGCCGCAGCGGCGCTTGCGGCCAGTGACGGTGCCGAATTCATGGCCGCGCTCGCCCAGTTTCTGCCCGGTCTCGTCCTCGAGCTCGGTGGGGAAGGGACCCGATCCGACGCGCGTGGTATAGGCCTTGGCGATCCCCAGCACGAAGCCCACCGCCGACGGCCCCAGCCCCGATCCGCCCGCCGCGGTGCCCGCGATCGTGTTCGACGAGGTGACGAACGGATAGGTGCCGTGATCGATGTCGAGCAGCACGCCCTGCGCGCCTTCGAACAGGATGCGGTCGCCGCGCCGCCGCGCCTCGTTGAGGCCCAGCCAGACCGGCCGCGCATAAGGCAGCACCACCGGCGCGATCTCGCGCAGCTCGGCGAGCAGGGCGTCGCGATCGATCGGCGGCTCGCCGAAGCCGGCGCGCAACGCGTCGTGGTGCGCGGTCAGCCGGTCGAGCTGCGGCCCGAGCGAATCGAGATGGGCGAGATCGCACACGCGGATCGCGCGCCGGCCCACCTTGTCTTCATAGGCCGGCCCGATGCCGCGCCGGGTGGTGCCGATCTTGCCGGCGCCCGACGCGTCCTCGCGCAGCCCGTCGAGGTCGCGGTGGAAGGGCAGGATCAGCGGACAGGTGTCGGCGATGTACAGATTGTCGGGCGTGATCGTCACGCCCTGCGCGGTCAGCTTGGCGATCTCGTCGCGCAGATGCCACGGATCGAGCACGACGCCATTGCCGATCACCGACAGCGTACCGCGGACGATCCCCGACGGCAGCAGCGACAATTTGTAGGTCTTGCCCGACACCACCAGCGTATGGCCGGCATTGTGCCCGCCCTGGAACCGCACGACGCACTGCGCGCGCTCGGCGAGCCAGTCGACGATCTTCCCCTTGCCCTCGTCGCCCCACTGGGCGCCGATCACGGTGACATTGGCCAAGCTGCATCTCCATGGCCGTTGGGGCCGGAGGCGCGTTTAGTGCGGCCGAACGGAAAGGGCTACCCCTCCACGAAGGCATAAAGGGGGCCGGTTCGGCGGTCTGTCCAATCCACGGTGAAGATCGCCGCATCGACTCCCCTCCAGCCCTTGCTCTAAGCGATGCACACATCCCCATTTTCGATGGAATGTCAGCCGCTTAAGCCCCTCCCCTTCAGGGGAGGGGTTGGGGTGGGGGACTCGAGAACGTCGTTCGATATCGACGGACGTGCATCACGAAATGCCGGAAATGCTCGCTTCGCTCGCCACCACCCCAACCCCTCCTCTAAAGAGGAGGGGCTTATTCCAGCGCGATCCCAAGATGTGTGCATCGCTTAGAGCCCTTGCTGGAGGGGCCGGGGTGGTTCTTCTTTTACAGTATCCAGGTTCCGGTCAGCGCCGTCACGTCGCCGGTGAACAGGACCGAGAAATCGGCCGTGCCGTTGCCATCCGTATCGCCGAGCAGCGTCGTGATATTGGTGCCGCCGTTGAATGCCAGCGTGAACTGACCGGCCACGCTGGAGAAAGCGCCGACCTGCGTGAACGCCTCGTTGGTCGACACCGTCTTGCTGTTGGCGTCGATTGCCGACAGGTCGAGAATGTCGCCCATCGTGAAGTCGGTGATCCGGTCGGCAGTGGCGCCGACACGGCTGTCGCCGGTCGTCAGATAGACGAAACGGTCATTGCCCGCGCCGCCCGCCAGCATGTCCTTCCCGGCGCCGCCGGTCAGGACGTTGACGACCGCCGATCCGGTCAGGGTGTCGGCGAACGCCGAACCCAGGATATTCTCGACATTGACGACCGTGTCGAGCCCCAGGCCGCCGCCGACATTTTGCCCACTCGTCAGCGCAAGGCTCGCCGTTACGCCGGCACCCGCGGCCGCATAGCTGATCGTGTCGATATTGGTACCGCCATCGATCATGTCGTCCCCGGTCCCGCCGGTGATCAGGTCGTCGCCGGCGCCGCCCTTCAGCATGTCGTTATCGGCGCCGCCATCGACGATATCGTTCCCGCTGCCGCCATCGATCGCGTCGCCGCCATTGCCGCCGGCGATGAGATTGGCCAGCGAACTGCCGGTCAAGCTATCGCCGAATGCCGAGCCGGTCAGGTTTTCCAGTGTGGACAAAATGTCGGTTCCGGCGCCGATGGTGTTCTGCGCGGTCGTCAGCGCCAGACTGACCGTTACGCCGGCCGTGGCTTCGGCGTAGCTCGCCGTGTCGAGACCGAGGCCACCCGATAGCGTGTCGTTGCCCAACCCACCCTGCAGCGTGTCGTTGCCGGCGTTGCCGGTCAGCACGTTCGCACCGGCGTCGCCGGTGAACATGTCGTCGAAGGCCGAGCCGTTGAGGGTCTCGATGCCCGCGAGCGTGTCGTTGCCCGCGCCCACCGTGGCCTGCGCCGTGGCGATCGCCAGGCTGACCTTCACGCCGGCTATGGCGGCGGCATAATTGACGCTATCGATCCCCGCTCCGCCATTGAGGGTGTCGTTGCCGAGACCGCCGACGATCGCGTCGTTGCCCGCGCCTGCGGTGACGATGTTGTCGAATTCGTTGCCGGTGATCAGATCGTTGAATGCCGAACCCGTGACGTTTTCGACCCCGTGAATTGTGTCGGTGCCGGCGCCAACCGTGTTCTGCGCCATTTGGCTGACGAGGTTCACGGTGACGGCGGCGGCGGCCTGCGAATAATCGACCGTGTCGCCGCTGCCCGCGCCGCCCTCGATCAGGTCGTTGCCGGCATCGCCGGCCAGCGTATCGTTGCCGGCCTCACCATAGATCAGGTCGTTGCCCGCGCCGCCGCGCACGACGTCGTTGCCGTTGCCGGCAAAAATGTGATTGACCTCGGCATTGCCGGTCAACGTGTCGCCAAACAGCGATCCGATGATTCCCTCGACGCGCGTCAGCGAATCGATTCCCGCCCCGCCGCTGGTCGTGCCCGAAATCAGGTTGACCGTAACGGCGGATCCCACGAGGTTGTACTCGACCGTGTCGAAGCCGGCACCGCCGTCGATCGAGTCGTTGCCGAACCCGCCCAGAAACGATTCGTTCCCGCTCGAACCGACCAGCGTGTCGTTGAAGCGCGATCCGACGACGCGTTCGATCGAAATCAGCGTGTCGCTGCCGCTGCCGCCAGTGGCGGTGCCGGTGACGAGGCTGACGTTCACGGCCGCTGCGGCATCGAGATACACGGCGGTGTCGATGCCGGTTCCGCCATCGAGCCGGTCGTCGCCGGCAAAGCCCTGAAGCTGGTTGGCGCCCGAATTGCCCGTCAGCGTGTCGTTGAACCGTGTGCCTTCGACATCCTCGACGTTGACGATCGTGCTCGTACCGCTCGTCGTGATGGCCGTGCCCGTCGCCAGGTTGACGGTGACTGCCTGACCATAGCCGTTGAAACTCAGCAGGTCGCTGCCGAGGCCGCCGTCGAAGCTATCGGATCCATTCGATCCGGCGAACTTGTCGTCGAAATCCGAACCAATCAGATTGTCGTTGGCCCGCAACACATACTGAAAATAATCATAACTTGTTCCGCCATTGTTGAATATGGCGTTCGCGGTTGCGACATCCACATTTTCATTCGTAATTTGAAAGACGATATTGCCGCTTGAATCAAAATAATACTGTTCATGCTCTGTACCGGATGCATAGAATCCACCTGAGTATGTGAAATTTATGCCGATTTGCGAATAGATCAATATTCCATTGCTGTCGAATATCTCGAAATATGTCGGCGTCTGCTCGCCGAAAAATTGAACCGGTCTGACAGCGCCGGTGCCATATCTGCTGCTCTGAAAATATTGTAAGTCTGCCATTGAGATATCCTTTTCACGAGTATTGCGTATCAAGGTGGGGTTAGAGCGATGGAGCGCTCGTTCTGCGCCAATCCGGCATCCGGATGCTGTCGTTGCCCGTCAGCCCCAAAGTGGATGTTTGTCGGCGGCATCGCGTCCGGGAAGAGGCGATCCGCTCTGAGAATTTGGTCGTAGCCGGCACCGCCCGGAAAGCGTGTCGCCGCCCGCGCCAGCTGTGAGGATGTCCGCCACCGCGGTGGCGTTCAGCGTGCCCGAACCCGTGATGACCGCCATGTACCAACTGCTCCCCGTCCGATGGCCCGCACGGTGGCGCGGTCTTCACTTCGAGGTTTGTCTCGATCAAAATGGTGTCGAGAAGGTTACCGTTTCAGCGAAAATGTCGATTTTATGATTCTTGTTGGCGCGCGGAATGCATGGAGCACTCCCAGTCGCAGTTCATATGGCCGAATTTCTGGCAAGTTCGCGATTGTCAACATCCATGGAACGCACGCCGCCATCGGATTTCGTTTCAGTTGCGTTTCATCTATCAAGGCAAGCCATGAAACGCATGGAAAACGCGGATTCCGCTGTTGAAGGCAGCGCGAATTGCCTTGTCGATCCTCTGTCCCCCCGCGTGCATTTCTTTGCCGGACCCGTCGATCGGGTTATCGTTGCCGCTGCGCCATCAAGCCAGCGGCGGTCGCCGCGTTCGACAGGATATCGAACATGCTTTGCCCACGGCGCCGCCCATGGTCTACCTGAACGATGCCCTTGATTCGTATCCTGATCGCCTCCGCCCTGATGCTCTCGCCGGCCACACCGGCCTTCGCCGCCCCCGATCAGGCGCCCAAGTCCCCAGCCGCGCCGTTACCCGCGTCCGCGCCCCCACCCGCCGCCGATGTCGATCCGTTCATCGGCACCGGCGGCGAAGGGCACACTTTCCCCGGCGCGGTGGCGCCGTTCGGCATGGTGCAGCTCAGCCCGGACACCGACACCGGTCATGTGATCCGCGACAGCTATCGCTGGGCGGCCGGTTATCGTTTTTCGGATCCGACGATCGAGGGCTTCTCGCACACCCATTTTTCGGGCGCGGGCCATTCGGACCTCGGCGATTTTCTCGTCATGCCGGTCTCGGGAGACAGCGTTCCGCTGGAGCCCGGCGACGTATCGAAGCCGGGATCCGGCTATCGCTCGCGCTTCAGCCATGACGGCGAAGTGGCGACGCCCGGCTATTATGCGGTGACGCTGGACGATGCCGGCGTCCGTGCCGAAATGACGGCCGGCACGCGCGTGGGCGTGCATCGTTACACGTTCGGCAAGGGCAGGGCGGCGCACCTCGTGCTCGATCTGCGCAGCTCGCTCTACAATTATCCCGGCAAGATCCTGTGGTCCACGATCCGCCTGCATTCCGACGGCACGATCACCGGCGCCCGCGAAACCCGCGGCTGGGCGCCCGATCGCCAGCTCTTTTTCGCGATGCGCTTCTCGGCGCCGCTCGTGGACCATGCCTTCGTCAACACCGAGAAGGACATCGCCTATAAGGGCTTCCAGGGGCCGGGCCGCGATCGCGACGATGTCGCCGAGCGGCTGGGCCGGGCGCTGGTCGCGCGGCTCGATTTCGGACGGCTCGAAACGCCGCTGGAAGTGAAGGTCGCGATCTCGTCGGTCGACGAGGCCGGCGCGATCGCCAATCTCGACAGCGAGCCGGGCGATTTCGACGCGATCTGCGGCAAGACGCAGGACGCCTGGCGCAAGGCGCTCGGCGCGCTGCAGGTGGAGGCGCCCGCGCCGATGCGGCGCAATGTGATGTCCGCTTTCTATCACACATTGCTCGCACCCTCGGTCGCCGGCGATGCCGACGGCCGTTATCGCGGACCCGACAACGCCGTGCACAAGGCGGAGGGCTTCACCTTCCGCTCCACCTTCTCGCTGTGGGACACGTTCCGCGCCGAGCATCCGCTGCTGACGATCGTCCAGCCGCGGGAAACCAATCGCGACATCGTCCGTTCGCTGCTCGCCAGCCAGGCGGACAGTCCCTATGGCCTGCTGCCGGTCTGGCAGTTCCAGGGCCGTGAGACCTGGACGATGATCGGCTATCACGCCGTGCCGGTGATCGCCGACGCCTGGCTCAAGGGCATCGGCGGCTTCGATGCGAATGCGGCGCTCGACGCGATGGTCGCGAGCGCCAGCTACGCGCCCTATGGCGGCCTCGGCGACTATATGAAGCTCGGTTATGTGCCGATCGACCGCGAGCCCGAAGCGGCGTCGAAGACCGTCGAATATGCCTATGACGACTGGACGATCGCCACGATGGCGCAGAAGCTGGGCCGGCGCGACGTGGCGGCGGCGTTCGCGAAGCGCGCGGGCAATTGGCGCAACAGTTTCGACGCCGGGACCGGCTTCCTGCGCGCGCGCAAGGCGGACGGCAGCTTTCGCGTGCCGTTCGATCCGACCGCGATCAACTATGGATCCGATTATACCGAGGGCAATGCCTGGCAATATAGCTGGTTCGTGCCGCACGATCAGGCCGGCCTGTTCCGCATCATGGGCGGTGACAAGGCCGTCGTCGCCAGGCTCGACGCGATGTTCGACTATGACAATTCGAAGCTCGACTACAGCCATGCCGAAGACATCGCCGGACTGATCGGGCAATATATCCACGGCAACGAGCCGAGCCACCACGTCGCCTATCTTTATAATTTCGCCGGTGCGCCGTGGCGCACGCAGGCGCGGCTCAAGCAGATCGTCGACAGCCAGTACAAGCCCACGCCCGAAGGCCTTTCGGGCAATGACGATCTCGGCCAGATGTCGGCCTGGCTGGTGTTCACGGCGCTGGGCTTCTATCCGGTCGCGCCCGGCAGCCTCGAATATGTGATCGGCCGCCCGTTCGTCCGGCACGCGACGATAGCGTTGCCCGAGGGCAAGAGTTTCACGGTCGTGGCGGACCGGCTCGACGACGCCCATCCCTGGGTCGGCACGGTGACGCTGAACGGCCGGCCGCTGGCACGCAGCTTCATCCGCCACGACGAGATCATGGCGGGCGGGGAATTGCACTTCACGATGGCCGCCGAACCCGACAGGAACTGGGCGACGGATGTGCGAGCGCGGCCCTTTTCGATGTCGTCGCGTGCGGGGAAGCGATGACGCTAAGACGGGCCAAAGTTTCGGCGAGAGTTTCGACGCATCACTCATCCCCCTTACCGTCTTCCCCGCGCAGGCGGGGACCCATTTTGGGCATAGACCACGAACGATCATCGGCCGGACGCATGGGTTCCCGCCTGCGCGGGAATGACGGCGGGGGATTGGGGCATCAGAAACCCACGAATTCTGCGCATCCGGACATTATGTTGGCGCCTACGGGCTTTCGCCGGGGAACTCTGCCCCTTTTTACCGATGAAGCTGTCGTGCAGCAGCTGAGCCTGCACCGAGCATAGAGGGGACAGGGCCATGAACCGACGCGAACTGCTGAACCGGGGCGCGAATGCCGCGGCCGCCCTGTCCGTGCTGGCGCCGGCACACCTGCTTGCGCAGGCCGGCGGACCCGCCTTCCGGCCCGACGCGCCGCTGGTGCCGCTGATCGCGCGGCGCGACCGGCTGTTCCGCGTTACCGTCTGCCTGCGGCCGTTCCGCGCCGCGGGACCGCGGATCGAGGTCGAGCAGGTCGGCCGCAAACATGTCGTCCACCATTATGGCCATGGCGGCAGCGGCTGGTCGCTTTCCTGGGGGTCGGCGCTCGAGGCGGTGCCGCTCGCGCTCCAGGCCGGCCAGCGCGATATCGCGGTGATCGGCGCCGGCGCGATCGGCCTGACCACCGCGGTCACCGCCCAGCGGCTCGGCGCCAAGGTGACGATCTATGCGAAGGAGCGTTTTCCCGATGTCCGTTCCGCGCGTGCCACCGGCGGATGGACGCCCGATTCGCGGATCGCGATGGCGTCCGGCGCCGGCCCCGATTTCGCCGCGCGCTGGGAACGGATGACGCGCGCCGCGTTCGCGCATCACCAGAGCTTCCTCGGCCTGGCCGGCAATCCGGTGGAATGGACCGAGCAATATGTGCTGCGCGACGCCCCCCATGTCCCCGAGGCGGCGCCGGCGGGTGAGCATTTCCTGACCCTGCAGGACCGGGTGCGCGACCTGACCCCGCAGCCCATTCTGCTTGCACCGGGCACGCACCCGTTCGCGACCCCGATCGTCGAGCATAGCAGCACACTGACGTTCAACGTCGCCGACCTCATGCGCCAGCTCGAAGCCGACTTCTTCGCAGCCGGCGGCCGGTTCGTCGTCGCCGAACTGCACGAGCCCGCCGATTTCGGGCGAATCAGGGAAAAAGCGATCATCAATTGCACCGGCTATGGCGCGCGTGCCCTGTGCCGCGACGACAGCGTGGTGCCCGTGCGCGGTCAGATCGCCTGGCTGATCCCGCAACCGGGCTTCGACTACAGCGTCCGCTACCGCCATCTGTCGATCCGCGGCCGCCGCGACGGTATCGTCGTCCAGCCGCTGGGCGACAACGACTTCTTCGGCTTCAACGACGATAATGAGACGCCGGATTATCCGGCGGCATTTGCGGCGGTCGACGAAGCGGCGGGGATCTTCGCGCGCGGCTGATGGTGCCGGCCTATGCTGGCGGCCGAAGCGGAGGTCGGTAGCCGGAGATCGGACGTCGAACGAATCCGAACTCCGATCTCCAAACCCTGATCTCCGCTTACAGCACCCACCCCGCCGTCAGCCCCGTCACGTCGCCGGTGAACAGGATCGAGAAGTCCGCCACGCTGTCGCCATCGGTGTCGGCGAGCAAAGTAGAGGTGTTGGCGCCGCTGTCGAAGGCGACCTTGAGCTGCCCCGCTACGCCGGTGAACGCGCTCACAAGCGAGAACGCGTCGTTGGTCCCCGCCGTGCCGGCATTGGCATCGACGCCCGACAGATCGAGGATATCCCCGCTCGCATAGTCGGTGATCCGGTCGGCACCCGCGCCGGCGCTGCTGTCGGCGATCGCGAGATAGACGAAACGATCGTTGCCGCCATTGCCGGTCAGCACGTCGTGGCCGCCGCTGCCGGTGATAGCGTTGGCGCCGCTGGTGCCGGTGAAACTGTCGCCATAACTCGATCCCATGATGTTTTCGACACCCGCGACCGTATCCGTGCCCATGCCGCCGCCCACCGTCTGCGCGCTGGTCAGCGACAGGTTGAGCGTGATGCCGCCGCTGGTGGTCGCATAGCTGACCGTATCGATGCCGCTGCCGCCATCGAACAGGTCGGTGCCCGAATAGCCGGTCAGCAAATCGTCGCCGTCGCCGCCGCCCAGCGTGTCGTTGCCGCCGGCGCCGTCGATGATGTCGTTGCCCGCGCCGCCTTCGATCGTGTCGTTGCCGGTGCCGCCCGACAGCGTGTTGGCCTGAGCATTGCCGGTGATGACATCGTCATAGGCCGAACCGGTGACATTCTCGATCGAGGTCAGAACATCGCTGCCCATCGCACCCGTATTCTGCGCGGTGGTGACCGACAGGTTCACGGTCACCGCGCTCGCCGCCGCCGCATAGATCGCGGTATCGGAACCGCTGCCGCCATCGAGCAGATTGTCGCCGCCGTTGCCGGTGAGCAGATCGTCATAGGCCGATCCGATCAGATTCTCGATGCCGGCCAGCGTATCGCTGCCCGAACCGCTGGTCGATTGCGTGCCGCTGGTCGCGAGATTGACCTGCACGAAGCTGGCGGCGTCGGCGTAGCTTGCGGTGTCCGTCCCCGTTCCGCCGTCGAGCGTGTCGTTGCCCACGCCGCCATTGAGCAGGTCGTTGCCCGATCCGCCGGTCAGGACATTGGCGCTGGTCGAACCCGTCAGAACGTCGTCCCAGGCCGAGCCGATGACATTCTCGAACGTCGCCAGCGTATCGGTCCCCGCGCCGCCGCTGTTCTGCGCGGTGGCGACCGCCAGGCTGATCGTGATCGCCGAACCGGCAGACGCGTAGCTGACCGTATCGATGCCGCTGCCGCCGGTCAGCGCGTCGTTGCCGGCGCCGCCCTCGATCACATTGGCGCCGGCGTCGCCGGTCAGCGTGTCGGCATAGGCCGAACCCGTCATATTCTCGATGCTCGTCAGCGCGTCGCTGCCCGATCCGCCCGAAACCACGCCCGAGAGCAGGCTCGCGGTCACCGCCGCCGACGCGTCCGACCATGACGCGGTATCGCTGCCCGATCCGCCATCCAGCGCATCACTACCTGCGCCACCCTGGAGCAAATCGTTTCCGCCGCCGCCGGTCAGCCCATCGTTGTAGGCCGAGCCGATCACGTGCTCGATCGCATTCAGCGTATCGCTGCCGCCGCCACCGGTGGCGGTGCCGGCCGCAAGGCTGACGGTGACGGCCGAGGTCGCACCGGCATAGGACACCGTGTCGATATCGATCCCGCCGTCAAGCGTATCGTCCCCCGCGCCGCCATCGAGGCTGTCATTGCCCACGCTGCCGGCGATGACATTGTCGCCGCCGTTGCCGGTCAGGCTGTCGGCGAAGGCCGATCCGGTCAGCCGCTCGAACCCCGTGAGCGTGTCGGTGCCTGCGCCACCCGACGCCGTCCCCGCCGCGAGGCTGGCCGCGACCGCCGATGCGGCACCCGCAAAGGAGGCAGTGTCGGTGCCGCTGCCGCCCTCGAGCGCGTCATTGCCGTCGCCGCCCTCGACGACATCGTCGCCGCCACCCCCCACGATCGCATTGCTGCCGGCATCGCCGGTCAACGCATCGGCATAGGCTGAACCCGTCACATTCTCGAAAGACTGCAGCGTATCGCTGCCGGCGCCGCCGGACGCCGTGCCCGCCGCCAGGCTGACCGTCACCGCCGTCGCCGCATTCGCGTAACTCGCGGTGTCGATCCCGGCGCCGCCGTCGAGGCCATCATTGCCGGCGGCGCCTTCGATCAGGTCGTTGCCGGCGCCACCGCTGATCGCATTCGCGCCGGTGTCGCCGGTCAATATGTCGTCGAATGCGGAACCGGTCAGATTTTCGAAGCCGGCCAGCGTATCGCTGCCTGCGCCGCCGGACGCCGTGCCGGCGGCCAGGCTGGCGGTAACGGCGGATGCAGCGCCCGAGAACAGCGCCGTATCGGTTCCCGATCCGCCGTCGAGCGTGTCGTTGCCGGCGCCGCCCTCGATCACATTGCCGCCGCCGTCGCCGGACAGCGTGTCGGCATAGGCCGATCCGGTCAGCCCTTCGATGCCGGTCAGCGTGTCGCTGCCCGCACCGCCTAAGGCCGTGCCTGCGGTGAGGCTGACTGTGACCGCCGAGATCGAACCCGCATAGGACGCGCTGTCGGTCCCGTTGCCGCCATTCAGTGCGTCACTGCCGTCACCCCCGATCAGCAGATCGTCGCCATCGGCACCGCTCAGCGTGTCGTTGCCCGTGCTACCATTGATGACATTGGCGCCGTTGGTGCCGGTGAAGCTGTCGCCATAGCTCGATCCAACCACATTTTCGACGCTGGCGACCGTATCGGTTCCCATGCCGCCGCCCACGGTCTGCGCCGTCGTCAGCGCGAGATTCAGTGTGATGCCGCCGCTGGTGGTGGCATAGCTGACGGTGTCGACGCCGCTGCCGCCGTTGAAAGCGTCCGTGCCCGAATAGCCGGTGAGCAGATCGTCGCCATCACCGCCGCCCAGCGTGTCGTTGCCGCCGGCACCATCGATGACGTCATTACCCGCGCCGCCTTCGATCGTGTCGTTGCCGGCGCCGCCGGACAGCGTATTGGCCTCGGCATTGCCGGTCAGCACGTCGTCATAAGCCGACCCGATGACGTCCTCGATCGCGGTCAGGGTGTCGCTGCCCGCCCCAAGCGTATCTTGTGCCGATGTGCTGTTGAGGTTGACCGTCACCGCGCTCGCGGCGCCAGCAAAACTGGCCGCATCGATGCCGTCTCCGCCTGAAAGCGTGTCGTTGCCGAGCCCGCCGAGCAAGATGTCGTTACCGGCATTGCCGGTCAGTATATTATCCAGCCCGTCGCCCGTCAGTGTATCGTCGAAACTGGAACCGACGAGATTTTCGATGCCGGTCAATATGTCATTGCCCGCGCCGATGGTCGTCTGCTGGCCGGTGATCGCCAGGCTCACCTTGACGCCGACGGTCGCGGCGACATAGCTCGCGCTGTCGATACCGGCACCGCCGCTCAGCGTGTCGGTGCCCAGGCCCCCGGTCAGTTCATCGTTACCGTCGCCGCCGATGATGGAGTTGGCACCGTCACTACCCAGCAGCAAATCGTCGAACGCACTTCCGGTGACGTGCTCGACATTGACGACGGTGTCGATGCCGGCTCCCAGCGTGTCCTGAGCCGAAACGATCGAAAGGTCGAAATGAATCGCGGAGTCCGCCGTCGAATAGTCGACCACGTCGTTGCCCCATCCGCCATCGATCGCATCGTCGCCCTGGCCGCCCGAAAGAGCGTCGTCATTTCCTTCGCCGTTCAGGATGTCGTTGCCGTCGCCACCGCTGAGCACGTCCATATCGACCCCGCCCGCCAGCGTGTCGTTGCCCATCCCTCCTGTCAGCACATCGCTACCAGCGCTGCCGGTCAACACATTGTCGCCGGCGTCGCCGGTCAGCACATCGTCAAAGGCAGATCCGATCAGCGCCTCGATGCCGACAAGCATATCGGCGCCCGCACCACCAGACGCAGTGCCCAGTGCGAGGCTGGCAGTCACGGCCGATCCTGCGGCGGCGTAAGTGGCGATGTCGGTTCCGACGCCGCCGTTGATATTGTCATCGCCGTCGCCGCCCTGAAGCGTGTCATTGCCGTCGCCGCCTCGCAATATGTCGTCCCCGGCGAGGCCATTGATCGTGTCGATGCCCATGCCGCCGGCTATGACATTGACGGTCGCCGAGCCGGTCAGCGTGTCATTGAAGGCAGAACCGTCGATATTCTCGACCCCGATCAGTGTGTCGACACCTCCGGTAAGTGTGTTTTGTGCTAGAGGATTCGAGAGATCGACGCTGACACCGCTGGTTGCAAAGCCATACCTCACCGTATCAATGCCAAGACCACCGTCGATTGCGTCATCGCCAGCGTCGCCGTTGAGGATATCGTCGTCCTCACCACCATTCAGAACGTCATTTCCAAGGCCTCCGGCAAGAACATCGTTGCCGGCATTGCCAGCGAGCGAATCATCGCCAGCTCCGCCATCATAGCCGTCATCGTTGGGGCTACCATATGCCGTTCTTGGCCGTGTATCTACATTGTAGGAAGCGACGCTCGGAGCCCCAACAATCGTCAGGGTGGCAGATGTTTCCTGGTACGCTGATATCGTGATGTCATCGAATACCAGATCATATGGGACTGAAATACTGTTCCATGCAATATCATAACTGAACGGCGTCGTGGAATAGGCCGGTGCACTCGCAGACGCCGGCAAATAAATTGAATCCGTTCCGGATACTATCGCGACATACCCCGTTGCCACGATGTCATAAGGAGTTTCATCGCCTCCTGTTTCGATCAAATTGAATGTCTCGGGTGCGAACAGAAACGTGACACCCCCTGAGCTGAAACCTTCCAAGATAATCTTGTTATATTCCAGCTCTGCAAATGTGTCACCCTGTAGGATTGTGTCGCGACCATCACCGTGAGAAAACCGTATCGTGTTATCGTGATGATCCAACGCGCTTAGATCGATGACATCATTTCCAGCATCCCCTTTGATATCCAGTGCCGATGCCCCGGATTCACCCAAAATCAAATCATTCCCTGAGCCGCCTTCGAGTTTGTCACTGGCCGAGCTGGATTGGAGTTTATCGTCGCCATCACCGCCGTAAAGTTCGTTGGTACCTTCCCCACCTATTATCGTGTCATCTCCGTCGCCGCCCCAAAGTTTGTCGTCGTCCTCTCCGCCATCAAGTGTGTCATTACCCCGTCCACCAAAAGCTAAATCATTGCCAGCTTCGCCGTAAAGAAAATCACCATATTCGGACTCATCGTCAAACGTGGAGTCCTGGATGCTACGAGCAGTGGAGATAAAACTATAATCTCCGTCGTCGGTTTCGATATCGAATGTGAGCCCTGGCGCTTCAACATTAGCAAGTCCCACGGCGGACCCTGATCCGAATATCAGATCTTCGTCGCTGCCTCCGTAAATGTGATTTACCTGAATATTGCCAACGAGAACGTCGTTGCCGTCCCCCGCACGAATGTCTTCAAAATAACTTCCATAGGCGATGTCGATATTTTTGATACCTAGCGCAACTACTCCACTCGCACTTGAGTTGACGTTCGAAGATTGGCCAATGGAGAAGAAATGCCCGGGTCTTAAATCTATAAATGACGAGCCCCATTTGGAATCCGAGGCATCTATTGTATCTGCGTCTCCGCCGTTTTCCCAAAATGTCGCTTCTTCATCCCGAGTTATCCCCTGGAATGTCTCGGAGAAATTATTAATAGTCTTATTTGCGTGATTTTGCGGCGCACCTCCATATGCAAATTGCAATGCGGCGATGTCGTAGGATCGGTAGCTTTGGGTGGCAATTGGCGTAGTATTATACGACATGATAGTATAATGGTGATTGGATTCGCTATAGTTTGAGAATATCGATATTGCTTTATTGCCCGAGTATTCAGAGTGATATAGCCCCAAAGCGTGGCCGATTTCATGAAATATTATTGGCCGTACGTCGGTAGCTGGCAAATCGTTGGTCAGCCAAATATCTCCTGCTTGTGCCGGATCGTCAGGAGGTGAGTTGTTCTGGTTTCCGATGGTCGACCAGCCGGGAAATTTGTCACCATTTGCGTTAAAATTAAGGTAGCCAAAACTGATATCAGGTTTTACGGTAGTGGAACTGGAGTAGGTCACTGTTATGCCGGAAAATTGCGATATCTGAAGAAACGCCGCTGCCGCAGAGTTAATCATACTGGCTGTAATCAAGTCTGGACGAAATACAGGATCGCCGTTAATATCTAGATCATCGAAATGAACAACGGCGCTTGCGGCATTGAGAGAACGAAGTTCTATTCCGTAATAGTATGGATCAAGTGTTGAAAAGACTCCAAACGTTACGGGAGCCGTCCAGGTTGGGGCAGCGAGATTGGGCTCGCCGGTGCCGAGTTTAAGTGCTTCATGAATGTCTCCCGCCATGTCGTTATCCTAATAACTTGTTAGAGAGTATGAATTTGACAATAGCGCGTAAATCCCACTCTGGACTCCAGTAATCATCACGCGGACCTTTAGATATATATTCCTCACTCGGTCTACGAAATCTGATATCGGCGACAACCGAATTCGGCCGCTCGATTTGAACATGGATTTCGCTTGCATCTTGCTTAATGTCGAACTGCACGGTATAGCCAAGGCCACTTTTATTTCGTAAAATGCGTTGTTCTAGAATTACAGTTCCTTCTCTGTTGCAATATAATTGCCATGCTCGAGCATTTGAGAAGTCAACATTGCCTGGATAATCTCGACGCAAAATTGGGTCATGCATCCGCATCACAAATTCACGATGAATTGTGCTTAGTGTGGCGTTAGATAATTCCTCACGAAACTCTGGAATTAAAACTACTCGCTGTCGCCAGATCTCTCGAGTGAAGAAACTGTCGATCGTCGTGTGCACGCAAAGCGATTTTGCGAGAGGCAACCGAACGCCACCTCGACGAATTACGTTGGATACGATGATCGGACCTTTGAAATATTGCGATAGGCTTTCCTGCACCGGCGCCGAAGATCGAGGAGGCCTTGCAGCTGTCGCGCTGGTCAGGACTGCGAGTGCGGCTAATGCCACTATTGATCGCTTCAGCATATAATCTCCGAAACAACTACGCAATTACGGTGACATTTTGCTAAATGCGCGAATCTCGACGCGCCGCGATCATCAGCCGTTGAGGCCATGTGCCAACTGCCATGAGTGCGAAAATTGGCGAACCCTGATCAATGCTGCAGATTGTCGGCTTTGGGCATCCCATTTCCACGATGCCACCGCCACTGATTCGCGCGACCGATCGGAAGCGCCAATCGACGCTTCGCTCAAGCGCCAAGCCATGGGAGGTGCACGCAAAGGACGAATGAGCCGCGCCGCCTGCGGACGGCGTCCGCAGATCGATCAAATCAGCAGGATCGGCGATGGCCGAAGCCACATCGGCCATTGACTTCATATGCAGTTCCACCCGCTTCACAGTCTCCATGCCGCCCGACTCGGTCCGCAAACCGGATCCAGTTACAGACGATGTGTGACGGCGGTTCGTCGCCAGAGCAAGCGATATCGTATCCGAAATGGAGCTCATTAATTTCGTCACACCGGCTCGCCGGGTGAGATACTGGCCAGATAATCACGCAAGTCGCTGCGCTGCCAACGAATCGGTGGCGAAACAAGGGCGGCGGGCCGGATTTTTTTGTATATGTCATCGCGCGTGTCCGCCGCCGTTTCATCAGCGGAAAGCCCGGCGTCGTCATTCGGTGCCAGCCATTGTCCGATTCAAGCCGAATGAAAACGCCCTGATCATGCGACATGGCCGAAGTGCCGATCGTTGGTCCCGTTCGCCAAAGTCCACTGATGGATCCCATCTCGCGACGATGCGCCAAGCGATCGCGGTGACGCGCGCGCAGTAACCCCCGATTACCGCGCCTTTGGCTGCGGGCCACGCTTGCCGGCACCGAAGGATGGCCGGTCGGGCGTGAAGCTCTCCTGGACGGTCGAGGCCCGTCAGGATCGACGAGAGTCCCGCCCGCATTTCGCCAGGGAGACTCCGGCGGCTGCACTGGCGCTCGATGAAATATTGCCGGCGAAGGCATACAGCCTCATTGCGCATCCGGCGCTGCGACGCGCAGGACGTCTCGCCGGCACGCACGCGTTGATCGTCCACCGCAACGATATCCTGATCTACGAGATAGCGGAGGATAGCTTGCGGATCCTGCCTGTGCTCCATGCGCGTCTCCAGTGGCCGCCAGGGCGATGCCATGGCTTGGGTGGAGGAGGCGGACTTCGGTGAAGCCACTATCCGCCAGGGCAATCGCGTTTGGATTTCGGTTTACGCTCGATCCTCCCGTTCGAGGGGAGGTCGCGTGCGCAACTCGACGGAGGGGTGTTGAAGTGTCCGATCCTTCATCGGAATGAAGGGGTTATTGCGCGTGTCACGGTAGTTCCGAGAAGTCCCGCACCAGATCGGCCTTGCCCAGCCGCCGCAGCGGATCGAGCAGAGCCGCCATGTCGGGGCGGAGTTGAGTGCGTCCCATTTTCAGCCGGGCGCGCGGGCAAACTCCCGCTGGCAAGGCGTTCCTCTCGACGCTATCTAAGGAACCAAGGATGGTCTCATGAGCGCAGGAAAATTCAACGTCTCCTACTCTGCGATGGCGCAGATGGCGCTGTTGCCGGCGGCCGAGAAGGCTGCATTGACGAGGCTTTTCTCCAGCGGCGAGATCGATCAGCCTGCGACCACGCGGCCGATCGACGATGGCCGGTTCGTGTCCCGGCTCGGCAACAAGAGGGTGCTGTGGCGGCGGGCCGCTCTCCAGAAACCGGAAATCCTTTCGATCGTCGATCAATCCTACGCACAAGCCTGAATGAGCGCGTTCGATAGCATCAGGTACAATCTCAGGCTTGCCGATTCCGAACTGACCTCGTTCAAGACCTGGCTAACCGGCGTGACCTTCGTCGGGGAGACGGTCATCGTCAATGAGATCAAGTCTCGCCCTCATATGGCCTGCCTTCTGGCATCCACATTGGGCCTGCAAGCACCGGACATGATAAAATTCGAGCTGGCGCTCAAAGGCATGTTCCGCACCGATCTGGTGCTGGGCAATAATGGCTCGCGGCGATTTGGACTGGTTGAATTCGAGGATGCCGAAGCGAACAGTATCTTCAAGAAGGGCACGAACCAATACCGCTATTGGTCTCCCAGAATCGAGCACGGATTCAGCCAGATACTGGACTGGGCGTGGGTGCGCGCCGATCATCCGAACGACTCCGTGCTACGCGCCGGGTTCGGAGGTCCGATCACCACGAGCGCATATGCGGTTGTTTGCGGACGTGACGCGAGCCTCTGCGACGACGTCGAACGCAAGCGGTTCATGCATCGGCGCGATCACATGAAGGTCGAGGGACAGCCAGCCCTGGTGCTGACGTACGACGAAATGGTCCGGTATATGGAGGATAGCCTCGCGGTGGCGAAGACCTGGCCTTGAGCATCGAGCGTCAGATCGAACCCACCCCGTCTGTCCCCAGCTTTCCGTGAAGCAGGCTCGGAATAGCCGCGGAACGAAGTCGACGCGGTGCATCAAAGGACGTGCTCTGTGCAGGTCCTTCCGTTAGGCACAGGTAGGGCGTTTCAAAACCAGCAGTCTCGCTGTTTAAACAGCGGAAATACAGCGGGGAAGGGCCGCCCGGCGGCCGCCACCGTTCGCCTTCCCCGGCACCGCACGCGCGGTTCGGCGCATCCGGTCATGCCCGATTGCGGCAATGCGTCTCATGCATGCAAAATCGGCATTCGCGCTTCATCATCCGCCGATGACTCGATGCCGCTGCGGGCCTATAGCCCCGCCAGCGCCGTGATCCCGGGCAGGCCGATGCATCCCCATCGCTGTCGCGGGAACAGCCGGTCGACCGGGCGGCGCACCGGAGGGCCTTATGTCGGATGCCGAGACCGCGCTGATCCTCGCGCGGGTCCAGTTCGCCTTCACGATCAGCTTCCATTTCATCTTTCCCGCCTTCACGATCGGGCTGGCCAGTTACCTGGCGGTGCTCGAAGCCTTGTGGCTGAAGACCGGCAAGGGCCATTATCTCGATCTGTTCTGCTACTGGCTGAAGATCTTCGCGGTCACCTTCGCGATGGGCGTCGTCTCGGGCATCGTCATGTCCTACCAGTTCGGCACCAACTGGTCGGTGTTCTCGGATCGGGCCGGTCCGGTGATCGGGCCGCTGATGGCCTATGAGGTGCTGACCGCCTTCTTCCTCGAGGCCGGCTTCCTCGGCGTCATGCTGTTCGGCATGACCAAAGTGGGCAAGGGGCTGCACTTCACCGCCACCCTGATGGTGGCGATCGGCACCTTCATCTCCGCCTTCTGGATCATCAGCGTCAACAGCTGGATGCAGACGCCGGTCGGCTATGCGATCAACGATGTCGGCCAGTTCGTGCCCGCGGACGGCTTCTGGCCGATCGTCTTCAACCCCAGCTTCCCCTATCGCCTCGTCCACACCGTGATCGCCGCCTATCTCACCACCGCGCTGGTGGTCGGCGCGGTCGGCGCCTGGCATTTGCTGAACGGACGCTCGAACCCGCAGGTCCGCACGATGTTCTCGATGGCGATGTGGATGGCGGCTCTGGTCGCGCCAGTGCAGATCTTCGCCGGCGACGAACATGGCCTCAACACGCTCGAGCATCAGCCCGCCAAGGTGATGGCGATGGAGGGCCATTATGACAGCCACCCGGACGGCGTGCCTTTGATCCTGTTCGGCATCCCCAACAGCGCCGAGAAGCGCGTCGACTATAAGATCGAGATCCCCAAGGCGTCGTCGCTGATCCTCAAACATGATCTGGACGCGCCACTGGCCGGGCTCGATACGATCGCCGACGATCGCGAGCCGCCGGTCGGCATCCTGTTCTGGTCGTTCCGCGTGATGGTCGGGCTGGGCATGCTGATGCTGCTGCTCGGCGCGGTCAGCCTGCTCGCGCGGCTGCGCGGCCGATTGTACGAGTGGACGCTGCTCCACCGCTTCGCGCTGGCGATGGGGCCGACCGGGTTCATCGCGGTGATCGCCGGCTGGATCACCACCGAGGTCGGGCGGCAGCCGTTCGTGATCTATGGCGTGCTGCGCACCGCCGACGCCGCATCGCCGCTCGCCGCGCCGGCGCTGGCGGTGTCGCTGGCGGCGTTCGCGATCGTCTATTTCATCGTGTTCGGTTTCGGCGCCTGGTATCTGCTCAAGCTGATGTCGAAGCCGCCCTCCCCCCACGAGAGTGAGCCGGTGCAGGCGCCGATCCGCACCGCCGGGATCACCCCGGCCGCAGCGGAGGTCGCACGATGACCGATCTCACCATCATCTGGGCGCTCGTCATCGCCTTCGCCGTCGCCGCCTATGTCGTGATGGACGGGTTCGATCTCGGCATCGGCATCCTCTTCCCGCGCTTCCGCGTCGGCAAGGAGCGCGACGCGGCGATGAACGCGATCGCGCCGGTGTGGGACGGCAACGAGACCTGGCTGGTGCTGGGCGGCGGCGGGCTGATGGCGGCGTTCCCGCTCGCTTATGCGATCATCCTGCCCGCGCTCTATGCGCCGTTGATCGCGATGCTGCTGGGGTTGGTGTTCCGCGGTGTCGCGTTCGAGTTCCGCTGGCGCGATCCGGCGCACCGCCGCGCCTGGGACTTCGCCTTCTTCGCCGGCTCGCTGATCGCCACCTTCGCGCAGGGCATCACGCTCGGCGCGCTGCTCCAGGGCATCGATGTGGAGGGCCGCGCTTATGCCGGCGGCTGGTGGGACTGGCTGACGCCCTTCTCGCTGCTGACCGGAACGAGCCTCGTGATCGGCTATGCGCTGCTGGGCAGCACGTGGCTGGTGTGGAAGACCGAGGGCGCGCTCCACGACGACGCCCGCAAATTTGCCCGCTGGCTGCTGCCGGCCCTGATCGTCGCGCTCGGCGCGGTCAGCCTGTGGACGCCGTTCCTCGAGGGCAAATATTATGAACGCTGGTTCCAGTCGCCCGGCCTGTTCGTGGCGGTGCCGATGCCGCTGCTGGTGGCGGGCACCGCGCTGATGCTTTGGCGCGCGATCGCGAAGGGCCGGGATGGGGCGCCGTTCGGCTGGACGCTGGCCTTGTTCGCGCTGAGCCTCGCCGGCCTCGGCGTCTCGTTCTGGCCGGACGTGATCCCCGGCCGCGTCACGATCTGGCAGGCTGCCGCGCCGCCGGTCAGCCAGGCGTTCATGCTGGTCGGCGCGGCGGTGCTGGTGCCGCTGATCCTCGCCTACACCGCCTGGTCCTATTGGGTGTTCCGCGGCAAGGTGAGCGAGGAAGGCTATCATTGATCCGGCTGCGGCAATTCGGCTGGTTCGTCGCGATCTGGGCGCTGAGCGTCGCCGCGCTCGGCGCGGTGTCGCTGGCGATCCGCTTCTGGCTGCGCGCGTAACCCTCTCCCGCTTGCGGGAGAGGGACAGACCTGCGCAGCAGGTCAGGGTGAGGGCCTGAAGGGCGAGACCCGCACTGGCCCTCACCCTCGCCGCCTGCGGCGTCTTTCCCTCTCCCGCAAGCGGTAGAGGGCTGGCATTTTCCACATCGCCTGCCGGCCAATCCCACTATATACCGCCAAATATGATCCGCCACATCCTCCTGCTCCTCGCTCTGATCGTCACCGGCTGCGCGTCCGAACCGCCGCGCGCACCGGTTGTGCTCGCCGCCGCCAGTCTCCAGGACGCGCTGACCGAAGCCGCCCGTGAATGGACCGCCCAAGGCCACCAGCCGCCGACCCTGTCGTTCGCCGCCTCCTCGGCGCTGGCGAAGCAGGTCGAATCGGGCGCCCCCGCCGACCTGTTCGTCTCGGCCGACGAGGCGTGGATGGACACGCTCGCCGCCAAGGGCCTGATCGATCCCGCGAGCCGCACCGCCTTCCTCTCCAACCGCTTGGTGCTGATCGCCCCGGCGGCGTCGAACACGGCGCTGACGATCGCACCCGGCTTCCCCGTCGCCGCCGCGCTCGGCGACGGCCGCCTCGCGCTCGCCGATCCCGCGGCGGTGCCCGCCGGCAAATATGCCAGGGCCGCGTTCGAACATCTCCAGGTCTGGGACAGCATTAAGGTCAGGATCGCCGCCGCCGAGAATGTCCGCGCCGCGTTAGCGCTGGTCGAGCGCGGCGAAGCGCCGCTGGGCGTGGTCTACGAAACCGACGCCAAAGCCTCCGCCAAGGTCCGCGTCCTCGCCATCTTTCCCGCCGACAGCCATCTGCCGATCACTTACCCGATCGCGCGGCTCAAGGGATCGACCGCGGCGGAGGCCGAGGCGTTCCGACTCTGGCTCACCAGCGACGCGGCGCCGGTGTTCAAGCGCTACGGCTTCGGGACGCTGCCGCCACGATGAGGCTCAGCGCGGTCGAATGGGCGATCCTCGGGCTGTCGCTGAAGGTCGGGATCGTCGCGGTGCTGCTGTGCCTGCCGGTCGCCTTCGCGCTCGCCTGGCTGCTCGCGCGGCGGCGCTTTCCCGGGCGGATGCTGCTCGATGCGCTCGTCCATCTGCCGCTGGTGCTGCCGCCGGTGGTCACCGGCTGGCTGCTGCTGATCCTGCTCGGCCGCAACGGCGCGGTCGGCGCCTTACTGTATGACTGGTTCGGCATCACCCTCGTGTTCCGCTGGACCGGCGCGGCGGTCGCGGCCGCGGTGATGGCGCTGCCGTTGATGGTGCGCGCGATCCGGCTGTCGATCGAAGCGGTCGACCGGCGGCTGGAGGGCGCGGCGCGGTCGCTGGGCGCCGGGCGCTGGGACGCGTTCGTCTCGGTCACTTTGCCTCTGTGCCGGCCGGGCGTGATCGCGGCGTTGGTGCTCGGCTTCGCGCGCTCGATCGGCGAGTTCGGCGCGACGATCACCTTCGCCTCCAACATCCCGGGCGAGACCCAGACGCTGCCGCTCGCGATCTACGCCGCGCTGCAGTCGCCCGGCGGCGATGCGATGGTGACGCGGCTTTCGATCCTCTCGATCCTCGTCTCGCTGGCGGCGCTGCTCGCCTCCGAATGGATCGCCCGGCGCGGCCGCCATGCTCGAGTTTGACGCCTGGAAAAAGCTCGGCGACGTCATCGTCGGCGGACGCTTCACCGCCGGCAGCGGCGTCACCGCCCTGTTCGGCCCGTCGGGCGCCGGCAAGACCAGCATCCTGAACATGGTCGCGGGCCTGCTCAAACCCGATCGCGGCCGCATCGTCGCCGACGGCACCCTCTTGTTCGGCCCCGGCGTCGACCTGCCGCCAGAGGCGCGCGGCATCGGCTATGTCTTTCAGGACGCGCTGCTGTTCCCGCATCTCGGCGTCGAGGCCAATCTGCGCTATGGTGAGCGCCGGTCGCGCGGACGGCCGCCCTTGATCGGCTTCGACGCGACCGTCGCCTTGCTCGGCCTCGAAGCCCTGCTGACGCGCTGGCCGGCGACCTTGTCGGGCGGCGAGGCCAAGCGCGTCGCGATCGGCCGCGCGCTGCTGACCGCGCCGCGCATCCTGCTGATGGACGAACCGCTCGCCTCGCTCGACGCGCCGCGCCGCGCGGAGATCATCGCCGCGATCCTGCGCATCCGCGACGAGGTCCGCCTGCCGATCCTCCACGTCAGCCACGATCGCGACGAAGTCGACCGGCTCGCCGACGCCGTCATCGCCATCGACGGCCGCGCCGCCACGGGTTAGGGGCATTGCGATGCGCGCTTTCCTGACGTTCGCCCTGTTGCCGATGCTGTATGTGCTGCCGGCGCAGGCGCAGCCCGCCCAACCGCTCGATCCGGTCGTGATCGAGGCGCTGACGCAGCTGCGCGCCGACGATGTCCGCGTCGCGACAATCGCTTATGGCATCGCCACCGCCAGCGCGGAAATCTGCCCGGTCACCCAGCCGCTGACCGGCATGGTCGTCCACGACCTCAGCCAATATACCGACCGCTTCCGCGACGGCGCGGTCAGGCTGTTCGGCGCCGATCGAGGCATCGCGGTCGAGGGTGTCGTCTCCGGCAGCCCGGCCGACCGCGCTGGGCTGAAGCCGAACGACCTGCTGGTCGCGATCGACACGGTCGGTCTCGATCGCCTGCCCGGCAGCAAGGATCATATGCCCAGCGTGCGGGCGTGGATCGATCAGGCGATGGCCGACGGCAAGGCGGTCGTCAGGCTGGTGCGCGACGGCCGGCCGATGACGATCGCGCTCGACGGTGTGAAGGGCTGCGCCTCGCAGATCGAGATCAGGCCGTCGGAGGAGTTTAATGGCTGGGCCGACGGCACGACCGCGCAGCTCAGCTCGGCGATGGTCGACTTCACCCGCGACGACGACGAACTCGCGACGGTGATCGCGCACGAGATGGCGCACAACATCCTGCGCCATCGCGCGCGGCTCAACGCCGCCGGACTGCAGCGCGGGCTGCTCGCCAGGTTCGGGCGCAATGCGCGCCTGGTCCGCCAGACCGAGATCGAGGCGGACCGGCTGGCGGTCTATCTGATCGCCCGCGCCGGCCACGATCCCCACGCCGCCACGCGCTTCTGGGACCGGCTGCTCGATCAACATGGCCCCGGCATCATCGCCGACGGCACGCATCTCGGGCGCAGCAAGCAGATGGCGCTGGTCGAGGGCGTCGCGCGCGAGGTGGATGCACTCCGTGCAGCCGGCCAGCCGCTCGTCCCGCCGCTGCTGAAGGGCCCGCCGCCGCCGCTCGATTGAAGCCGGCCGCAGGAGGACATATCTTGCCGGCATAACGACAAGGGGGTGATGCCATGGCCGAGGAAATCGCGACGCTGGCCGGCGGCTGCTTCTGGTGCGTCGAGGCGGTGTTCGACGACGTCATCGGCGTGCAATCGGTCGAGAGCGGCTATATCGGCGGCCACATGCCGAACCCGACCTACAAGCAGGTATGCAGCGGCGATACCGGCCATGCCGAGGCGATCCGGCTGACCTTCGATCCCGATGTGATCGGCTATGACGACCTGCTCGACATCTTCTTCCACATCCACGATCCGACCCAGCTCAACCGTCAGGGCAATGATGTCGGGTCGCAATATCGCTCGGCGATCTTCCCGCATTCGGCGGCGCAGAAGGCCTCGGCCGAAGCCGCGATCGCCCGCGCGCAGGGCGAGTGGCCCGATCCGGTCGTGACCACGATCGAGCACCCGACCGAGTGGTATGAGGCCGAGGATTACCACCAGGACTATGTCGCGCGGGTGGGCGATGCCAATCCCTATTGCGCAGCGGTGGTGGCGCCCAAGCTGCGCAAGTTCCGCAAGCGCTACGCCGCCCGACTGAAGGACGGCGTGACGGTGGCTTGAGCTTCTTTCCTTCCCCCTTGATGGGGGAAGGTTGCGCAGACTTGGGTCCGCGCCTTCGCGGGCCCTAGTCGGAGCTGGATGGGGGTGATGTTCGACGTAGAGTTCGATGCCAAACGTCACCCCCATCCAACTCCGACTAGGCGGCAAAGCCGCCAAGTCTCCGTATCCTTCCCCCATCAAGGGGGAAGGGGAAATTGGTGGGACATCGTGGAAGTCGAAATTGACATCGCGCGGTCACAACTTCACTGCAGTGCAGCAATCGATCGACGGGAGAATGACGGCATGAAGCGTGTTCGCAAGGCGGTGTTTCCGGTGGCGGGGCTGGGCACGCGGTTCCTGCCGGCGACCAAGGCGATGCCCAAGGAGATGCTGCCCGTCGTCGACCGGCCTTTGATCCAATATGCCGTCGAGGAGGCGCTGGAGGCCGGCATCGAGCAGATGATCTTCGTCACCGGCCGCAACAAATCGTCGATCGAGGACCATTTCGACATCGCCTATGAGGTCGAGCACACGCTGTCCTCGCGCGGCAAGTCGCTCGACCTGCTGAACGGCACGCGGCTCAAGCCCGGCGCGATCGTCTATGTCCGCCAGCAGGAGCCGCTCGGGCTCGGCCACGCGGTGTGGTGCGCGCGCGACATCGTCGGCGACGAGCCGTTCGCGGTGCTGCTCGCCGACGATCTGATGGTCGGTGAGCCCGGCTGCCTCAAACAGATGGTCGACGCCTATGACCGCACCGGCGGCAACATCATCTGCGCGCAGGAGGTCCGCGACGACCAGGCGCACATGTATGGCGTGATCACGCCGGGCGCGCGCGACGGCGCGCTGACCGAGGTCAAGGGGCTGGTCGAAAAGCCCGCCCCCGGCACCGCCCCCTCGAACCTCGCGGTGATCGGCCGCTACGTGCTCCAGCCCGAGGTGATGCGGATCCTCGAAGGCCAGGGCAAGGGCGCCGGCGGCGAGATCCAGCTGACCGACGCGATGGCGGCGATGATCGACAACCAGCCCTTCCACGGCCTGACCTTCGCCGGCACCCGCTACGATTGCGGCGACAAGGCCGGCTTCATCCACGCCAACATGGCGCTTGCCGCGGCGCGCGCCGACATCGGCGCCGCGGTGCGCGAATTCGGCAAGGCGGTGTTCGGGGGGTGAAGCGCTAAAGCGCCTCGCCCTCCACCGGCGGCCGCACCGTCGCATCCGCGCCCAGCATCTTGTAGGCCAGCCCGCCCAGCATCGCGCCCGCGATCGGCGCCAGCCAGAACAGCCACAATTGCTGCAGCGCGATGCCGCCTTCGATGAGCGCGGGACCGGTGCTGCGCGCCGGGTTGACCGAGGTGTTGGTCACCGGAATGCTGATCAGGTGGATCAGGGTCAACGCGAGTCCGATCGCGATCGGCGCGAAGCCCGCCGGCGCGCGCGTATCGGTCGCGCCCATGATCACCAGCAGGAAGAAGAAGGTCATCAGCACTTCGATGATCAGGCCGGCGATCATCGTATAGCCGCCCGGCGAATGCGCGCCGAAGCCGTTCGACGCGAGCCCGTTGTGGGCCAGCACATAGTCCGGCGATCCGCTGGCGACGACATAGAGCAAGGCCGCCGCGGCGATCGCGCCGACCAGTTGCGCCGCGACATAGGCGGGAATGTCCTTGGCGGCGAAGCGCCCGCCGGCCCACAGCCCGAACGTGACGGCGGGGTTCAGGTGGCAGCCCGAGATATGGCCGACCGTATAGGCCATCGTCAGCACGGTCAGCCCGAACGCCAGCGAAACGCCCGCGAGGCCGATGCCGACATCGGGAAAGGCGGCCGCCAGCACCGCGCTGCCGCAGCCGCCGAAAACCAGCCAGAACGTGCCGAGCGCCTCGGCGATCGTGCGCTGAACCAATGTCATCCCGCATCCCCTGATTTTTGGTGCGCCGAGTCGTGACGCAGCCGGAAGGATGCCGCCTGGCCGCGGGGTTGGAAAGTAAACAATGATCAAACGCGCGGGTCAGTCGCGATGCGCGGCGCGGCGGAGTCGATCGTTGATGGCCTCGCCCAGACCGGTCGTCGGGATCGGCCGAACCGCGATCGCGCGCCGGTCGCTTGCATCCGCCCGGTGCAGCGCATCGAACAATCCGGCCGCCGCTGCGATCAGGTCGCCGCGCGCGCTCAGATTGATGTCGCCCTCGGCCGCGCCGAAGCCGATCACGAAATCGCCGGCCGCCGGCGCGTCGACGTCGATCCGCAGCGGTTTCGCGGGCGCATAATGGCTCGACAGCTGGCCCGGCGCCTCGATCGCACCGCCCGATGCGGCCACCACCGGAGCGCCGCCGGCAGCCTCCAGTTCGGCTGCCGTCACCGGCCCCGGTCGCAACAGCCGGATCACGCCGCCGTCGCACGCGACGATCGTCGATTCGATCCCGACCGCGGTCGGCCCGTCGTCGACGATCATCGCGATCCGCCCGCCCAGTCCCGCCATCACATGCTCGGCCCGCGTCGCGCTGATCGCACCGCTCGGATTGGCCGACGGCGCCGCCAGCGGCCGGCCGGTGGCCGCGAGCAACGCGCGCATCGCACGATGCGCCGGGCAGCGGATCGCGACCGTCGCCAGCCCGGCGGTGACCAGCGACGCGATCGGCCCGTTCGCCGCCAGCGGGAGCACCAGGGTCAACGGCCCCGGCCAGAACGCCGCCGCCAGCCGTGCCGACAGCGGGTCGACCGTCACCAGCGCGGCGACGTCGGCCAGGTCGGGGACATGGACGATCAGCGGGTTGAACGACGGCCGGCCCTTGGCGGCATAGATTCGCGCCACCGCCGCGCCATCGGTCGCGTCGGCGGCGAGTCCATAGACCGTCTCGGTCGGGATCGCGACGGTCTCGCCCGCCAGAATGTACGCCGCCGCTTCGCCGATCGCGGCCTCGCCGTAGCGGCGGATCTTGGTCGGAAAAGGGATGTTGGAGACGGTCATCCGGCAGCGCTATAGCCCGCCGAAATCCACGAGCGAAGAGCGGATACCGACATGAATTATGCCCCCCCGATCGCCGAGCAGCGCTTCGTGCTCGACCATGTCGTCCGCATCGCCGAACTGGCCGCCGACGATCGCTACGCGGCGGCCTCGCCCGACATGGTCGATGCGATCCTCGATGGCGCCGGCGCGTTCGCGGCGGGCGAATATGCGCCGCTCAACCGCGCCGGCGACCAGATCGGCGCGCGTTGGAACGATGGCACGGTGACGATGCCGCCGGGCTTCCGCGACGCCTATCGCGCGTTCGTCGAAGGCGGCTGGGGCTCGATCAACGGCCCCGAAGCCTATGGCGGGCAGGGGCTGCCCTATGCGCTGGCGACGATCGTGATGGAGGATCTCGGCAGCGCGAACATGGGCTTCTCGCTGGTCAACATGCTGACCCCCGGCGCGATCGAATCCTTGATCGCCTATGGCAGCGACGCGCAGAAGGACAAATTTCTGCCGAAGCTGATCACCGGCGAATGGACCGGCACGATGAACCTGACCGAGTCGCAGGCGGGTTCCGACGTCGGCGCGCTCAGGACGATGGCAACGCCGATCGGCGACGGCAACTTCCGCATCAAGGGCACCAAGATCTTCATTACCTTCGGCGAACATGATCTCGCCGACAACATCGTCCATCTCGTGCTCGCGCGCACGCCCGGCGCGCCCGCCGGCACGCGCGGCATCTCGCTGTTCCTCGTTCCCAAGCTGCGCGACGACGGCAGTTCGAACGACGTCCGCTGCGTCTCGATCGAGCACAAGCTCGGCATCCACGCCTCGCCCACCTGCGTGATGAGCTATGGCGACCATGACGATTGCATCGGCCAGCTGATCGGCGCCGAATATGGCGGCATGGCCGCGATGTTCGTGATGATGAACAATGCCCGGCTCAATGTCGGCCTGCAGGGCGTCCAGATCGCCGAGCGCGCGACGCAGCAGGCGGTGGCCTATGCCCGGGAGCGCGTGCAGTCGGCGAAAGCGGGCGGGCCGGGCCGCGAGCCGGTGGCGATCATCGAACATCCCGACGTGCGGCGGATGCTGATGCGGATGAAGGCGCTGACGCAGGCGGCGCGGGCCCTGATCTATTATGCGGTCGGCCAGCTCGACCGCGCGCATCTGGGTGACGCCGCCGCGCGCGACCGCCTCGAACTGCTGACGCCGCTCGCCAAATCCTGGGGCACCGATGTCGGCTGCGAGGTCGCCTCGCTCGGCGTGCAGGTCCATGGCGGCATGGGCTTCATCGAGGAGACCGGCGCCGCGCAGCATTATCGCGATATCCGCATCGCGCCGATCTACGAGGGCACCAACGGCATCCAGGCCGCCGACCTCGTCGGCCGCAAGCTGGGCCTGGGCGGCGGCGCGCCGTTCGCCAGCCTGATCGCCGACATGCGCGCCGAAGCCGAAGATGCCGGCCTGCGGGGGCTGATCGACGATGTCGAGGCCGTCGGCCGGCAATTGGCGGCCGCCAGCGCCGACGACCGGCTCGCCGCGAGCGCACCGTTCCTGACGATGCTCTCGGTCGCCGTCGCCGGCTGGTTGATGGAGCGGCAAGGCGGGATCGCCGCCGGCGCGGATGGCGACCCCGCGTTCCTGGCGATGAAGCAGGCGGCCGCGCGCTTTTTCGTCGCGCAGATCGTGCCCGAAGCGGCCGGCCTCGCGGCTGCCGCCACCGCCGGCGCGGCGATGCTCTATGCGGTCGATGCGGAGGCCTTCGCCGCCTGATCGAAGGGCGGCAGAGCGTTGTGCATCAAATTAAAACCGTTCGTCCTGAGTAACGGCTGAGCTTGGCGAAGCCTGTCCAGAGCGACGCCGCAGGCGGCGTCGAAGGGACGCGTATCGAAGGACCTGCTCGGAGCCATGTCCTTCGATACGCCGCTTCGACTTCGCTCAGCGGCTAGGGAGAAACTGGAAGCGTCACCGCATCAACCCTTCCCCCTTGATGGGGGAAGGGTACGGAGACTTGGTCCGGCGCAGCCGGGCCTAGTCGCAGTTGGATGGGGGTGACGTTTGGCATAAGGCTCTACGTCGAACATCACCCCCATCCAGCTCCGACTAAGGCCCGCCAAGTGGCGGACCTAAGTCTGCGCAACCTTCCCCCATCAAGGGGGAAGGGCGCCAAGCCCACAAGTTTCCGCCAAGGGGGTCGGCGGAACGCCGGTGGCGAACTACTCAGGACGAACGGGAGTGATGAGCATCAATCGCCCGATGCCCCATAGCCTCACCAGCTAGGATCAGTTTCTGACCGATCCGTCGGCCAGCAGGATATTGATGCCCGACGTCTGGCTGGCCGCCTCGCGGACCTTCTGGACGGCGGGCAGCAGCAGCGCGATGCCGCCGCTGGCCTCATCCAGTTCCTCGTCCTCGATCAGTTCAGGAGTGTTGGTCGCTTCGGTCATCGTCCGTCTCCACGCCGCCGACGTGCGGCTCGTCGGCGGATCGTGCACGATCCGGAGACCGGGATCTGTGACCGGCGCCACAGGCCCCGAAAATTTCGACCGTCAGACGTCGGCGCGTTCCAGCAGATCCTCGGGCGCCAGCCCGAGCCGCGACATCTGCGCCCTGATCCTGGGCCATGTACGGGCCAGGAACACGGTCCGCTCCGACACCCGCAGCCGCTCGATCGCACCCGGCGCGACGAACATGCCGACGCCGCGCTTGACGGTGACATAGCCGTCTTCCTGGAAGGTCTGATAGGCCTTGGCGACGGTCAGCGGGTTGGCGCCATGCTCGGCCGCGAACGCGCGGACCGACGGGAGTTGGTCGCCCTCATCGAACTCGCCTTCGAGGATCGCCGCCGCAATCATGCCGCGCAGGCGCAGATAGACCGGGGTGTCGTCGCTCTCGATCGCTGTCATGCTTCCCTAATACAGCAAGGCAGCAAAAAGTCGAGTCCGATCAGCCGCCCCAGTGGCTGACCACCGCATCGAGATCGGGCCGCGGCCGCTCTTCCTGCGGCCGCGACGGCGTGCCGATGAAGATGAAGCCGGCGATCCGCTCCTGCTGCCCGCCGAACGCGTCGCGGACGGTGCGGTTATAGGCCGGCCAGCCGGTCAGCCAGCCGGCGACGAAGCCCTCGGCATGGGTGGCGGTCAGCAAATTCATGCAGGCAGCGCCGGTCGACAGCTCCTGCTCCCACAGCGGAATCTTGCTCTCGCGCTTCGCCGAGAACAAGACGACCACCAAGGTCGGCGCCTGCCGCGCGAACTGGTCCATCGCCTCGATCTCGAGCCGGCCCGCCTCGGGCTTCTCGGCGCGATAGGCCGAGGTCAGCAGCGCCGACAGCGCGTCGCGGCGATCGGGGCCGACCACCACGAACCGCCACGGCGCGAGCTTGCCATGATCGGGCACCCGGCTGGCAGCGGCGAGGATGCGGCGCAGCTGTGCGTCGTCGGGACCGGGGGCGACCATGTCGCGCGGCTTGCCCGATCGGCGGGTGGCGAGGAGGGTGGCGGGCGTGGCGGTGTCGTTGAACATTGCGCGGCCCTAACAAGATTGACCGACGATCACTATCCCCTGCCGCTTGTGGAGCGAGAGCCAAATCGGAGGCCGGGATCAGCCGTGAACCCGGCGCCTAGTGCGCCGCGTCGTTGATTTTGACGGACCGAATACGAGCAAAATCCTCCCCGGAACGGGGAGGGGGACCGCCCGAAGGGTGGTGGAGGGGCAGTAGCCACGTCGGAAGCATCCAGTCCTGCTCCTGCCCCTCCACCGGCTTCGCCGGTCCCCCTCCCCGTTCCGGGGAGGAATTGCTTCGGCGCAGCGACAACGCAAAATGCATGACGGGACGCACTAACCCGTCACAGCAGCGGACAGTCCCAGACTGGCGCTCATTTTGATGAGTTCGGCCAGTGACCGTGCGTGCATCTTGTCCATCACCCGGCCGCGGTGCTTCTTCACGGTGATCTCGGTGATGCCGAGGTCACCACCCACCTGCTTGTTCATCCGGCCCGCGACCACGCCGGCCATCACCTGGCGCTCGCGGGGACTGAGATCCGCATAACGGTCGCGCAGCGCTTGCAAGGCCGCCTGATCGCCGACAGCCGCCTGGCTGCGCGCGAGCGCCGCGCGGATGGCGTCCAGCATGACGTCCTCGCTGAACGGCTTGGTCAGGAATTCCACCGCACCGGCCTTCATCGCCCGCACCGACATCGGTATGTCGCCGAAGCCGGTGATGAAGATGATCGGCATGTCGCCCCGTTCGCCGGCGATGGCCGCCTGAAGATCGAGGCCGTTGAGACCCGGCAGGTTGACGTCGAGGACGAGACAATTTGCCCCGGTCGCCGGCGGGCATGCCAGAAACAGATCGGCCGACGCGAAACTGCGCGCACGCCAGCCGGCCACCTCGATCAGGGTCTCGAGCGCCTCGCGCACGAATTCGTCGTCGTCGACGACGAAGACGGTCGGCGTGGCATCCGGCTGGACTGACTGTGTTGCCATGATAGGGGACCGTTGCTGGCGATCTGTATCCGAGGTCAATCGCATAGCACATCCGTGCCCGAATCCAGCGCGGCGTTCACGGCCGCGATCATCGCCGCCTCGCTGAACGGCTTCTTCAGATACGCCACGGCGCCCCGTCGCAACAATTTCGGACCCAGGCCTTCGTCAGCATCGGCGGTGATGAAGACGATCGGAATGTCGCAGCGCCGCGCGGCAAGCTCCAACTGCAGCTCGGGGCCGGTCATGCCGGGCATGGTCACGTCGAGGACGAGGCATCCGGTTCGATCGAGGCTTTCCGAGGCGAGGAATTCGGCGGCCGAGGAAAAGGGCTGCGCCTCCAGATCGAACGACCTCAGCAGATCGGGCAAGGCCTCGCGGACGAACGCATCATCGTCGACGACCGACACGAGCTTACGCTTCACCATCATCCATCCTTCGAAACGGCTTCAGTCGATCCCGCGACGTCGCAGGGAATCGAGACCGAAAATGTCGCACCCGGCCCATCCTCGTTGGACGCCGCCCATAACCGGCCCTCGTGCGCTTCGACGATCGACCGGCTGATCGAGAGACCGATGCCCATGCCCTCGCTTTTGGTGGTGTAGAAGGCGTCGAACAACTGGCCCAGAATCTCCGGCGCGATCCCGCTCCCCGCGTCGCGCACCGAGAGTCGGATCTGAGCCGGTCCGTCCGCGGCCGTCGTGATCCACAGGGTCCGCGGCCGGTCATCGACATTGAGCATCGCGTCCCTGGCATTGAGGATCAGGTTCAGGATGACCTGTTGGAGCTGGATACGATCGCCACGCACGACTGGCAGGCCGTGCACGAAATCGGTTTGCACGTCGATCCGCGCGCTCCGCAGTTCGCTCGAGGAGAGGGCGAGAACTTCGGCCGTCGCCGCGTTTAGATCCACCTTTTCGGCCGCCGGTTCCTTCCGGACGAACATAGCCCTCAGCCGGGAAATCACATCCGCCGCACGATTGGCGTCGCGAATGCTCCGTTGCGCCGTGGTCCGGGCAAGATCGAGGTTCGGCGGATCGGCCGCCAGCACGCGCAGGCAGGTGCTGGTATTGGTGACGAGCGACGTCAGCGGCTGATTGACCTCGTGGGCGATCGAGGCGGTCAGCGCGCTCAGCGTCGCGATCCGCGCGACATGGGCGAGGTCCGCGCGCGCCTTGTTCAACGCTTCCTCGGCGACCTTCCGCTCCGTCACGTCCTGAACCGCCCCGATGATCACGGGTCGCTCGGCGGCGTGCGCGATGCGATGGCCCACGGCATGCAGATGCTTCAGCGCACCGCTGGCGGTCACGATCCGATAAGGCAGATCGACGTCCCCGCCGGCGGCGGCGCCCTCCAGCGTGGCCACGAACGCCGGCAGATCCGCCGGATGCACATATTGTCCGACCAGGTCCGTGGTGATGGTGGTGGCGGGATCGAACTCGAAGATGCGGCAGAGCTCCTCGGACCAGAGCAGTTCGCCCCGGTCGAAGTCCCAGGTGAAGCTGCCGGTCTGGCTCAGCCGCTGGGCTTCGGCCAGATGGACATAGGCGCGCCTGAGGTCCGTATCGTCCGACTGACGGCTGGGCTGGATTTCCATTTCGGTCCTCGCGGTGGCTTCGGCGTTGCACGATGCCATCGTCGCCCCGCTTGCGTCGATGGTCCATAGGTGTCCCTCCCGGGCAATCGCATCTGGATCGCGGCACCTGGCCGTTCCTCCCCTTTGCAGGGAGTCAGGTACCGGCGTGGCGCCGACCCCCTTGAAGGAAACCGGTGGCCCCTGCACCCCTTCCCCCTTGATGGGCGCAACCGCCAGTCACGGGCCGGATCGCCCCCCGGGCGATCCTAAATCATGCCGGGGGCATGATTTACCCGTGGCTGACGGTTGCGGGATACGGAGGCTTGGCGGCTTTGCCGCCTAGCCGCAGTTGGATGGGGGTGATGTTTGGCGAATGGCTCTATGCCGAACATCACCCCCATCCAGCTCCGACTAGGGCCCGCCAAGGGGCGGACCCAAGTCTGCGCAACCTTCCCCCATCAAGGGGGAAGGAAACACAGAGTCGCAATCCCAGTTTCTTCCTGGTTGGCGCGCAGGACGACGGAGGGGCGGATACGAAAGTGCGTCTGTGGGACTTTGATACACCCGCTGCGATTTTCGCAAAAGGCACATTATACTTAGGTGTCCGGCACCCTTTCGTACCATTTTTTTCGGTCATGATTTGTCGAAAATGCTCCTTGTCAGTCGAACACCTCGCTGATCAGCGCCGAGGCGCAAAGGAGAACTGCCATGACTTCGCAATCTTCCAGCAAAATTTCGCAGGATATTCTTGCCCCCTTCAGCAGCGACGGCGTCGCCATCCGTCCGTTTCGGGTCGACGTGCCCGAAGCCGACCTCACCGACCTGCGGCAGCGCCTGGCGAACGCCCGGCTTCCCGAAAAGGAAACCGTCACCGACTTCAGCCAGGGCGTGCCGCTCAAGACCATCGAACAAATGCTCGCCTATTGGCGCGACAGCTATGACTGGCGCAAAGTCGAGGCCCGGTTGAACAGCTATCCGCAGTTCATCACCGAGATCGACGGGCTGGACATCCACTTCGTCCATGTGCGGTCCAGGCACGAAAATGCGCTTCCGGTGATCGTGACGCACGGGTGGCCCGGTTCGATCCTCGAGCAGCTGAAGATCATCGATCCGCTGGTCAACCCCACCGCCCACGGCGGCAAGGCCGAGGACGCCTTCCACGTCGTCATCCCGTCGATGCCCGGCTACGGCTTCTCGGGCAAGCCGACCTCGACCGGCTGGGGTCCGGAGCGGATCGCAAGCGCCTGGACCATTTTGATGCGGCGCCTGGGCTACAAGGAATTCGTTGCGCAGGGCGGCGACTGGGGTGCCGTGGTCACCGATCTGATGGGCGTTCAGGCGCCGGCCGAACTGCTGGGCATCCATACCAACATGGCCGGCGCGATCCCGGCGGACATCGACGGGGCCGCCTTCGGTGGGGCGCCGGCGCCGGACGGTCTCTCGGCCGAGGAGAAGCGGGTCTATGACGAGCTCGTGTTCGTCTACAAGAATGTCTATTACGCCTTCTGGCTGGCATCACGCCCGCAATCCGCGGCTGCATTCGCGGATTCGCCGATCGGGCTCGCGACCTTCCTGATCGACCACGACGCGCGCAGTCTCGAACTGATCGCGCGGTCATTCGACGGACATGCCGAAGGCCTGACGCCGGACGACGTCCTCGATAATGTCACACTGTTCTGGCTGACCAACACCGGCGTGTCCTCCGGCCGCCTCTATGCGGAAAACAAGGTCGGCTTCTTCAGTCCCAAGGGCGTGAAGGTCCCGGTGGCGGTGAGCGCATTCCCCGACGAGCTCTACCAGATCCCGCGCACCTGGGCGGAGCGGGCCTATCCCAATCTGATCTACTACAACAAGCCCGAGAAGGGCGGCCACTTCGCCGCCTGGGAACAGCCCGGGTTGCTGGTCCACGACCTGCGCGAAGGCTTCCGCTCGCTGCGCTCGGCCTAACCCCGGCCAGTCCAATCCCGGTCTCGGCGCGACGCCTGCATCTCCCCTGCAGGCGTCGCGCTCCCGGCATTGCGTGCCAACGCTGATGCCGGCCTTGTCATGTGCGACGCGGAAGCTACATCGTCTGCCACTCCATCCGAACACAGGCGGGACCACCGTTGACCAGCACCATCCAGACCGCCCCCGCAATCGCCAGCGACATCGCGCGTGTTTTCGCCCTGCAGCAGGCGCATCAATGGGACGCCAAGGCCTCCACCGCAGAGCAGCGCAAGGCGAAACTCGCAAGGCTGAAAGCCGCGGTGGAAGCGCATGCCGACGACATCGTCGCGGCGGTGCTGGCGGATACCCGCAAGCCCGAAGGCGAAATCCGCGTCACCGAAGTGCTGAACGTCCTCGCCAACATCCAGCTCAACATCGACGGCCTGTCCGACTGGATGACGCCCACCGAAGTCACGCCATCGAAGAACCCCGATGACAAGGCGCGGATCCGCTATGAGGCGCGCGGCCTGTGCCTGATCCTGGGGCCATGGAATTTCCCGCTCGGGCTGACGCTGGGTCCGGTCGCGGCCGCCGTCGCCGCGGGCAATTGCTGCATGGTCAAGCTGACCGACCTCTGCCCCGCCACCGCGCGCATCGCCGGCGTGATCATCCGTGAAGCGTTCGACGAAACTGACGTGGCGCTGTTCGAAGGCGATGTCGGCGTCGCCACCGCGCTGCTCGAACTGCCATTCAACCACATCTTCTTCACCGGCAGCCCGCGGGTCGGCAGGATCGTGATGGCGGCCGCCGCCCGGCATCTGGCGAGCGTGACGCTGGAACTGGGCGGCAAGTCGCCGGTGATCATCGACGACGGCGCCGATATCGACAAGGTCGCCGCCGATCTGGCGGGCGCCAAGCAGTTCAACGGCGGCCAGGCCTGCATCTGCCCGGACTATGTCTTCGTCAGGCAGGACCAGCAGGCGCGGCTGGTGGAAAGCTTCAAGGCGGCTGTCGCGAAGAACCTCTATGCCGAAGATGGCATGATCCGGAAGCAAAGCATCGCGCAGATCGTCAACGAGACCAATTTCAACCGTGTCAAGGCGCTGTTCGACGATGCGGTCGCCCAGGGCGCGACGATCGCCGTCGGCGGCGAACTGGACGCGTCCGACCGCACCGTCCACCCGACGATGCTCACCGGCGTGACGCCGCAGATGAAGATCCTGCAGGAAGAGATTTTCGCGCCCGTGCTGCCGGTGATGACCTATGACACGCTCGATCAGGCGATCGGCTACATCGCGGCGCGCGACAAGCCGCTGGCGCTGTATATCTACAGCAATGATGACGCGCATGTTCAGCAGGTGCTGGACCGGACATCGTCGGGCGGCGTGACCGTCAACGGCATCTTCTCGCACTATCTCGAAAACCGGCTCCCGTTCGGCGGCGTCAATACGAGCGGCATGGGCAGCTATCACGGACATTTCGGCTTCAAGGCTTTCTCGCATGAGCGGGCGATTTACCTGCACCGATAGTAACAGGGTCAAAAGTTAAGGTAGGATGGTTGCTGTTCCCCGGCGAAAGGCTCTCCTGAGCGAAGCTGAAGGGCCGTGGCCCAGCAGTCTATGCAGATTCGCTGAACTATTTTGTGGCGACGCTCTTAGCCGGAAGTGAGTACATCTTCCTATGCAATTCTGTATTGGCCTAGTGCCCGAAGTGTAGCAGCTTCCGCTTCGACGCAGGCCGCATCCACTTCCTCCTTGTTCATAAGGACGAGTTGCTGCCGTTCCGGCGCTAAATCCAGGTCGAGGTTCAAATGCTGGCGGGTGTAGAAGGCGAGCGCCACGCGGGTCGGCAGTCGAAGCCGGCCGCGCGTCATGTCATATTCCTTGACGAGCGACCGTCGCGCGCCTTCCCCGAGGCCGGGATTGGGACCCAGCACGATCTCGACCATAGTCTGCCACTCGAGGTCGAGCGCCGGATCGACGATCGCGCGAGACATCGCGCCGGTGGAGTGGATCCGCGACAGGACGAAATCCCTGAACCGCCGATTCTTCGGGCACCAAGCCCGCGCGTGCCATCTCATGCCGTCGTGCGCGAGCGCGTGCGGCGCGATCGACCGATGGATCGCGTCGGCGCGTTTGACCGACTGATATTCGATCTCGATGACCGAGCGAGTCCGGATCGCTTCGAGGACCCGCAGCATCGTCAACGTTGAGACGTGCCGCTGCGGCACTGGCACAGCGCCGACCGGGGGTAGGCCGGTGAACCAGGTCTCGTCGGGGGTTACGAGGCCATTTGCGATCGCCGCAAGCTGCAGGAGTTGCCGGTCGGCGAGTGGCTTGAGGAAGAAAGGCTCGAAATCGCGGCCGGGAACGAACGTTTTGGCGTTGCGGTCGTAGACGATGTTCCGCGGGGCGAGCTTTTCGTAAAGCTGGAGGTCACCGGTCGCCTGCTGGACGGTGATCCCAAACCGTTCGGCGACGTCGGAGCGGTTGATCCGGCCTTCCCACACCAACCTGAACTCGATGAACTCAAGCCTCTGGGCGATGCTCCAGCGCAGGCCGGGGCCAACCGGGTTACCTTCTTCCATACGCTATCCTTGAACACTCAGGTTTCCCGACATATATATGTTTCCCGACGAGCGGGAAGGGGGATCGATTCTCGATCCATCCCTCGGCGGGGCTGGCTTGATCGGATGTGGCCCTCCAGGGAGATACGTTAATGCCTTCGCTCACTTTCTTTCCCATCGGCAATGCCGACACCTGCCTCATCGAGCTCGACAATGGCCGGCGCGCTCTGTTCGATTTCGCTGATATGCGCAATGCCGACAACGAGGATGACAAGCGCTGCGATCTCGAGAAGGAGCTGCGCGACAAGCTCGACGGCGACAAGGAGATCGACGTCGTCGCCTTCACCCATCTCGACTCCGACCATTGCAATCGCGCCAAGGAAGTCTTCTGGCTCGACCATGCCGTGAAATATCAGGACGACGACCGCATCAAGATCAAGACGATGTGGGTGCCGGCCACCGCGATTCTCGAAGAGGGCGTGAAGGGCCAGGCGCGGACGCTCCGCGCCGAGGCCCGCCATCGGTTTATCGAGGGCGAGGGTATCCGCGTGTTCGGGCGGCCTGACGCGCTCGAGGAGTTCCTCAAGGCGCGCGACATTGACCCGACAAAGCGCCGCAACCTCATCAGCGATGCCGGCAACCTCTGCCCCGAATTCAACCTCGACGCGGACGGGGTCGAGTTCTTCGTGCTGGCGCCTTTCGCCGAGCATTGCGACGACGACACTTACAAGCGCAACGACACCGCCATCTTCATGCAGGCGACCTTCAAGGTGGACGAACGGCTTACCCGGCTCATCCTCTCCGCAGACGTCGGCCACGAGGTCATCGACGACATCATCCGGGTCACGCGCAAGAAGAACCATGACGATCGTTTGATCTGGGACATCAACAACGTCCCGCATCATACCAGCTATCGCTCGCTCGCCGCAGAGAAGGGTGAGGACGAGACCAAGCCGGGCGATCGCCTGAAATGGCTCTATGAGGACCAGGGCCAGAATGGCGGCCTCCTCGTGTCGACGAGCTGCCCGATCCCGGACAATGACGACAGCGACCAGCCGCCGCACCGCCAAGCCGCCGCTTATTACAAGCGCGTTGCCAAGGATCTCGGCGGCCAGTTCCTGGTCACGATGGAGCATCCGAGCGAGGCCAAGCCCAAGCCCCTGGTGATCGAGATCGGCGCCAAGGGCTACAGCGTCGTCAAGAGTGCGGGCGGCTCGGCGGCGATCATTGGCAGCGCCGCGCCGCGTGCCGGCCGTGGCGGACGCTGAGGAAGGCGCGCCGCGATCGCGGCGCGCCCGCGAGTTGATCGCCTATCTGCAATGCGACGCGGATCCGGTCTATGCGCGGCTGGAGACGTTCGACGCGGCTGGCCATTTCGACCGGATCGATCTGGTCGTCGAGCCGCAGCTTCCCCAGGATAGGGCGGTCCCCATCGAGAACGAGGAGCCGATCCGTATCACGTTCGACCCTGACGATGAGATCACGCCGAGCGTCTATTCGCGCCGGCCCGACTTCCCGCTCGACCTCGTTCACACCAATTATGAGGGTGGCGCCGACGGTCGGTGTCTTTGCATCTGGGAAGAGAATTGGGGGGACCTGCGGCGCGGGCTCACCGCACAGGCCCTGGTCGAGCGGATTCGCGACTGGTTCGCCCGCACGGCCCGTGGCGAGCTTCACCAAGCCGGGCAACCGTTAGAGCCCCTGATCCCGGCGGATGCCCACAGTCTCGTGCTACCGCCCGGCGAGCCGCCCGCGACCTGCTACGTCCAGCGATGCACGGACAGTTGCGGGCGCTTCACTGTCGTCCTCGGCGCAAGCGCGTCGGGCGGCGCGCATGGCGCGCCGCTCTCGCTCTTCCAGTTGACGGTTGCCCCCCAGGTGCACGGGGCGCTGCGCGACAGGCCGACGACAATGGCGGCGCTCCAAGCGATCCTGGAACCGATGGGCGAGAATCCCGCGAAGGCCCTGGGCGACTGGATTGTTTCGCCGGAGCATATGAAGGCGGACGATCGGCTCGTCCTTATTCTCGTAACGATCCCCAAGAAGCGCGACGCCGACAGCGACCCTGAATCCTGGGACATCTGGGCATTCACGCCAACCGCGAAGCTCCATGAACTGGGGGATTTGCTCGGACGCACCATGAAGGCTCCCGGCGGCGGGCGGGGCGTCTTGATGGGTGGGGGCGATCCGCCCGACCTCGCGGCGATCAGGCTCGATGGCTGGAGGGTCGTCCAGCGGCTCGACCGACGCGCGGCCCGTCTCTACTCGGGCAACCAAGCCAAGGAGGACGCAAAGCTCGTCGGCATCGGCGCCGGCGCGATCGGCTCCAACGTGATGATCAACGCAGCCCGCTCGGGGATCGGCACGTGGACCGTCATCGACGACGATATTGTGCTCCCCCACAACACCGTCCGTCAGGCCCAGACTGACCATATGGTGGGCTGGCCCAAGGCCGAAACTGCCGCGGCCATGCTCGACGGCGTTCTTGCCGAAGGTGGCTCGTCTCATATCGTCGCCAACCTGCTTAGGCGTGGGGACGAAGCGAAGGCGATGGAGGACGCGCTCGCCGCCGCGGGCCTTGTCGTCGACTTTAGCGCCTCCCCAGCCGTCCTCGGACGCATCGCCGATGAGAAGCAGGTCAAGCGAGCCGCAAGCTTCTTCTTCAATCCGAGCGGCGACGACCTCGTCATTCTCGCCGAAGACACCAAGCGGACCCTGTGTCTCGACGAGATCGAGGCGCAATATTTCCTGGCCGCGGCCGAGCAGCCACTCTTCGCGGGTCATCTTGGCGATGCCCGTATCGACCTCGTCCGCTATGCCAATGCTTGCCGGGATCTAACCCGCCCGCTGCCGCCCTGGCAGGTGCAGACCCTGAGCGGCATCGCGGCGGGCGGGCTGGTCTCGTTGCTGGCCGAAGCGGAGGCGAGCGCGCGCTTGTGGCGCCTTTCGCCGGTCACGGGCAGTATCATCCCGGTGCTCCTCGAGCTCGCTGAGACCCGGCGGCATGAATTCGGCGGCTTTCGCGTCACCGTCTCCGAAGAGGTGCTCAAGACGATGTGCGCGCTGCGGCGCGCTGCGATGCCCAATGAAACCGGCGGCGTGTTGCTCGGAAGCTTCGATCTTTCGCGCGCGATCCTCCATATCGTGGCTGCGCTCCCGGCACCGCCGGACAGCCGGCAGGCTCCGACCTATTTCATTCGCGGCGCGAAGGAGCTTAGACCGCGCGTCGACGGCATCAACCTCCGCTCTGCCGGCATGATCAATTATGTTGGCGAGTGGCACAGCCATCCCAAAGGCGCGAAAGCGCAGCCGAGCGGCGATGACGAGGAGGTGTTCGCCCATTTGCGCAACCACCTCCACCCGACGGGTGCGCCTTATGTGATGGCGATATGCGGCGAACGCGAAACCTGGCTTAGGGCATCGTGGCAGGGGTGGGAGACGGCAGAAGGCGTGATGGCTCATGATCGGCACTGATCGCCCCCCCGAAGCGCCGGCCGGCAAGATCGCGCTCGCGCTGTCGGGTGGCGGTTCGCGCGCCATGGCGTTCCATCTGGGTTGCCTGCGTGCGCTTCGCGAAGCTGGCATCCTCGACCGGATTGCGACCCTTTCCTCGGTTTCGGGCGGAAGCGTGCTGGCGGCGCTCTACTGCCAGACGCCCGGCGATTTCGACGCGTTCGAGGCCAAGACCCGACGCATCCTCGCAAGCGGCTTGGTTCGCCCCGCGATCTGGGCTGCGATCAGCACGACCGAAGGGCTCAAGGTGCTGCTCACCGTCGCCGTCGTTGCCGCGGACCGTTCGCTCGCGTCGCTCGCCCGGTTGGTTCTGAGGATGCTGGGTCTGCGTCGCCGGGTACAGGGCGAATGGCTGCGCCGGTCGCCGATCCGTCGGCGGGCCAGTCGGACGACGATCCTGCGCCGCGTTTTCGAACGGATCTTCGACCACCAGACGCTGCCTGAGTTGCGGTCCGATCGGCCAAAACTCATCATTGTCGCCTGCGAGCTTCGGGCGAAGTCGGCCTTCTATTTCGCGTCGGATGCGGTCGGCTCCTGGCAGCTCGGCTCGGCGACGCCCGAAGGCATCCAGATCGGCCACGCGGTCGCAGCCTCGGCCGCCTATCCGGTCGCCTTGCCCGCACTCGATGAGATGATGACGTTCACGAAAGGGGGCGTGACCGCGCAGCGCCGCATAATTCTCACCGATGGCGGCGTCTACGACAATCTTGCCTTGGCGCCGCTCTGGCCCGGGCGCGAGGCGACGGTGAGCCTGCACGTCGATCACTATCCGAAGATCATCGCTTGCCGGGCAGGGTACGCGCTGCAATCGGCCCCGGCCCCCTCCTTCGTGCCGTCGCGAATGACGGCCGTGTTCGAAAGCGTTCACGCGCGCGCCCAGAATTTGGCGATGAACCGGCTGTTCGATCTGGAACGGGCGGGCGAGATCGAGGCCTTCCTCCTCCCCTATCTCGGGCAGAAGGACAGCCTCCTCACCAGCCCACCGCCCGATCTGGTCCGATGCGAGGACGTCGCCGATTATCCGACGGACTTCTCGCCGATGTCGCAGGAGTGGATCGACAAGCTAGTCACGCGCGGCGAGCAACTGACGAAAGCTCTCCTGACGCAATATTGGTCGGAGGAGCTCACTGCGTCGCGCCACGGTTCGGCGTCACGCCGCCGATCGGACAAGCTGGGCGGCAACCATGGCGACACTTGAAATCTTTGATGTGGAGCATGGTCAATGCTCCCTCCTTTCGAGCGACAGGCGCCCACATGCTGATCGACTGCGGCCATAATGGCGCTACGGGCTGGCGCCCGTCGCGGTACGAGCCAGGTGAGCAAGAAGTGCTCGAGCATCCCTCCAGCTCCGCGATCGGCGGCGCACTTCGGGAGTTTCGGTGACAACGCCTTGCTTAATCCCTTGTCGGCCCGCGTTGTCCGGTGCGTGCGGCGATCCACTCCACTCCACTCCACTCCACTCCACTCCGCATCGCGGATCGGGCGGCCGATGCTCTCGGTCCGACGGAGCGCGAGCCAAGCTTTGATCTCGTCGAAATCTTCTGCGAGGAATGCGCCGAAGTCGCCGACGCGATCGAGCGTCAGCACGACGCGAACCACGCGATCATCTTTGGCGGCAAGATGCGTGGTGACGCTCGACCAGCGCCTGTCGCCCATTGGAGCGCTAGGTCACATGAAGCGAAAGGCCGGAAACGGCCGGGCCGAGAAGGCGAGCCATGACGCAAGCTTAAGAAAATTTGGAGATTAAATACGTCGTCACCGTAATATAATGACGCGTGAACTGAGAAAAAATTGCGGCGCATTCACAATCCTCTTCAGTTGTGCGATGCTCTGAAGGGATCGCAGGCAAGCAGCGACGGCATGATGCCGCGAGGTAAGGGGGGACTGATGGAGAGCGGATTTACCTTGGAGCATTTCGCGCTGCTGGAGCGTTGGGGCGGTCTGCGCGACGAAGACAGCCCGGATGCAGATTATGCGCGCGAAACAATCCGCGTCGCTCATTGGGCAACGAAGGATTGGGCCGATCTCCTTGTAGAGCGCATCTTCCCGAACGGGCAAGTGGAGGCACGCCGGGCACCGATCAACCAAGGCCATCATTTTGCGCAATATACTTGGGCGAAGATTTACCCGACCGAGGCAGCACCTCGCGGACTGGCCTATACGGTTGGTATCGACCGGGACGGTAGTTTCGTCGTCAAGCTCGATGTCACGGCGAACGGTTACAGGTCCCTCTATCAGGCGCTGTTCGGCGAAGATTTCGCAGAGTCGCCGATCGCTGCGGTGTTGCCCGCAGTGCATGGGCTGGCGCTCTCGATGGAAGCGCTGGTGGACTGGAGCGCGGACGCCATTGCCGGCTTCATGCTCGATTATGGCACCGTTGCACAGTTTCTCGGGATCGGCGCGCGACTAACGTTTCTGACCGATCCCGTGGCGTCTGCCGCAGGTTTTTCCGCTTGGCGACAGGCAATGCTTGAGGGTGCCATCGAGCGCCACAAGGCGATCTGGTGTCCCGATGTGATGCTGTCGCTGGGCAAGATCAGTCTCCTGAGCGACGGACGCTATGAAGTTCCGCTCGGGTTCGATCAGCGCGACGGTTCGACGGTGGTCAACATCAACGAACCGAAGCAGCCCGGCGGGGTCAACGGCCTGTCGAGCATCGCGGTCGACGCGGAGGGCCATCGCTATCTGATGCATCAGGCCAAGCTGAGCGCCGAGGGCGAGAATATCCTGCCCGACACATTCACAGCTCGGACAAGCCTGACGTCGGTCGCGGTCGATGTGAACGGGAAGGCATCTTCACGAATATGGTTCATCGTCGCCGCGCTCGACCAGCCAGCGGTCGCGATCCGCCGCGAGACCGCCCGCTTTGTCGACCAGTGCCGGCTGGCTCGCCTCCCCGCTGCGGAAGCGGCGTCCGACCCGCGGCAGGGCGTCTCGCGACCGGGAAGTGACGAGGTCGGCGGAAGCTATGTGATCGGCCCGCGCGAGGCGCTCCAGGCGCAGATCGTCGAACGGCGCCACGGCATGGTCTATCTGGCGTTGCAGGAGTTGCTTGCTCAGCACGACATCGCGCTCGACAAGGTGCTTCATCCGCTCGGATTCGAGATCGACGGCCAGATCGCCCGCACGAACGGGCCACCCCTGCTCATAGAGATCAAGACCGGGATCGGATCGTCGAACATCCATGCCGGGGTTGGACAACTGTATCTCTACCCAAGGCTGATCCCAGTCCTGAAGAACCACCTTCCGATCCTGCTGCTCCCCGGCCATCCCCATAGCGATGTAGTCGCGGCGGTACGCGCGACCGGGATCGCTGTGCATTATTTCAGCTTCCCGAAGGGCGACATCGACAATGGCCCGGTCTTTTCCGCTGAATTCCTGGCACTCTGCGGCGTGCCGGACTGAAGTCAAAAAGGACGGCTCCGCTCGGGATTCGCGTGCTCAGCGTGAACGGCAAACATTGGGCGCGTTGCCTTCGGGCCGTTTTCAGTTTCGGCCTTTCCCGGCGGGGCCATTCGTTCCTGATTGCGGACCTGCCGCTTTGGTGGGAAGATGCAGCATGAACTACCGAGTTTTGAGCCACGGCTCATAGAGTAATCTAGGCGAACCGATGGCGGACGGCTGGAAAGAATATCAGGAAGAAGTGGCGGATTTCTTCCGCTCCTTGGGGCTTGACGCCGAAACGGAGGTAACCATCAAGGGTATTCGTACAGACCATGATATTGATGTTATAGTAAGATCAAGGCATGTAGGCTTTGAGACGCTTTGGCTCGTCGAGTGTAAGCACTGGAAAACGCCCGTATCGAAACTTCACGTTTTAGGGCTCCGCGAGATCGTGAACGACATAGGGGCTGATCGCGGAATTCTTCTTTCAGAATCCGGGTTTCAATCGGGAGCGATTGAAGCGGCCAACCTCACCAACGTGCAGGTTACCTCACTTGCCGCGCTCGCGATAGCTACGGAGACGGACATTTCTGCCATGCGTCTGCGAGAGTTATTCGACAGGGTGGAGTCGTGCCGCGATGCATATTGGGATTTAGATAAAGACTATCGTATAGAGGTGGGTCTCCGCTCCGAAGTCGGAGAGCACGCCTATTCCGGTGTTCGCGTGATTGAATTCTGCCGCGAGCTTCTATCGCGCGCCTCCAGGGGGCTGTTTCCGGTGGACGGCCGCATGATTGGAACAACGGTCCATATCCCAACACCGCCGATGTTTGTTACCAATCAGGAGATCATTGGTATCGTCGAGCCGCTGGTTCGGGAGCTTGAGGGAAAGCTGGAAGCCGCCTACGCGGTGCGGGAGCGACATAAGCCCGTACTTTAGTTCAGAAATCGCTTTTGTCGGTCGAAAGCTGCCGGGGCACTTCCACCTTTCATTGCCGTTCCGACCGCTGCCGAACCGATCAACCGGACATGGGGCCGACCGGCGGGCTTCGGAGGAAAAGCGGTCTGGCTGGACGCGACCCGTTGCGGATGTTCGCATGTGGTTGTAAATCCTATGCGATGAGTGCTTCTCGCCTTTTGTCCGTGCAAGAGTTTGAAGCGTGTTTTGCGGCGCCGATGCGGAATGTAACCGCCGACGCCGATACCAAGGCTGACATCTGGCAATATGTCGATGATCTCGATTTAGAGATTCTGGGCATCCCGAGGATCAACGACGTTCACTACGTCTATCGCGATGCCCTCAATCGGTTCGATCAAGTTTTGATCGGAACGGGCCGATTTAACGCGCTCTTGGTCGTCGTGGTGGATCGTGATTTACAGGCCGTCATCGGCCATCATTTGCTTGATCTAAATGAGATGTATGATGTTCGGGGCGATCACCTGCGAGAGGTACGAGGGGGAATATGAACTTTCCGGATAGCAGCCGAACGCCAATGATCAGGACCGATTTTTCGAGTGATGAGGCGTGGCGACGTGTCGTCGAAGCCGCTCTTGCGACATCGCCAGAAGGCTTTTTTGCAAACCTGCACATTGTGAATGATCGCCGCTTCGAAGGGAAAAATCCAAGCGTACTGGCCCAAGCCGCTAATTCGAGCAGCGATCACGTCCTTCTCATTATTGCCGACGATCGTACGATGAACGAACCGGACGCGCCGCTGCTTTGTGTCGATCCCATTCCGCCTGGAGGCCAATTCAGAGCGATTCCGCAGCAGATATGGGGCGTCGAAAACAATGTTTCGATAGCGAACATGGACTTTGAGGAGTTTGCCAGCGCAGTGGATACGGACGGTGTATTCAGGGGCTTTCGTGAGTAGAAGGCCAGTGACCGCTCTCCACCCTTCATTGTCGTTCCGACCGCAGCCGAACCGATCAATCGGCCCCGAAACCGACCAACGACGGACTTTAGGTCGAGCCACTCCTTGGATCGTCCCGCAGCCTCTGCATCAACTCATCCCATTCGGCGAAGGTCTCTCGGTTCAACGTCGCCTCCTCATACGCAGCAACGGCCGCGCGTTGGAAGGATTGAAAAGTTTGAGGATCGGCTTCGATCAGCGAGATGAACGACATTCCCTCTAAATCATTGGGTTCAAATATACTTTTTGTCGCAATTTCAGATTTCGTATCAAGGTGTTTACGCACAGCTTCAACGATACGATCGTAGCCGAAGCCGTTGAGGGCGACACCGCCGCCCCAATTTATCAAGATGCTCCCGGCCACGACGCTCTCCCGCTGATGAGATATAAATATTGGGCAAATTTCGGAAATTTCGGTAACGCCTTACTTAAGCCCATTTCGGCCCGGGCAGAAGCGTGGTCTAAAGCCGAAGCGCGCACGAAATTAGTGCCCGTGCCTCACGCTGCGTCGACCATGTGATCAAACGAGTCCAAGGGAATGATATGCTTCTTCTGCAATGTCCGGACGATGAGACTGTTGTTCACATGGTAATATTGTGCAGCGGCCTCGACTGCTTCTTCGTCTATGGTACCATTGCCTAGAAAATCCTGAAGCTCGCCGATCGGGCAGAGAAGGCTCTGTGCAAAGTTGCGCTGAAAGCGTTGCCGGTCGGTCTTTGTACCCGTCAAAGGTCCAAGCGACGACCCGTTCGACCAAATGACGTCGCCAAGCGCCCGGGCGAGCTCAAAACGGCGTGATGGTGATCTTCTCGCTCGCAGGGCAACGACATGACGATTGGCTTCGCGAAGGCGCAAACCATAAGGAAGGTCTTCTGCTGGTGCCGCGCGCGTCGATTGCAGCGCGCTTTTGCTCACGCCCAGGATGTCACTGAGGGCCGCGTTGCGAAGCGGGCCATGGGGGTAGCCAGCGGCGTCGCGTACGGCGCGGGCCGCGCGTTCCGCTGGCGTCCAGATATTCTCGTCGGCCAGCCGGTTCGTATTTGCGGCGATCTTCTGAGCGGACCGGAAATCGCACTGAAGACGCGACGCTCTCGCTGCCTCGATCTCCCGTTCGAGCACGACCGCCGCTTCGGAGCCCTGCGTCGCCTGCGAAGCTTCTTCCACACCCTCTGTGTCAAATCGGCTGGCGATCTCGAAAAGGGCATCCATTACTGATTCGGGTGAATTGTCCACGTCGTAGCCCAGTCGCGCTTCGAGACGTCTCCAGGCGGAGAGATCCGCATCGTCGCGTTCGACTTTCAGTTCGTCGAGCAGCTTTCTCAGGGCGTCCCGATCCGAGCCAAATCCGCGGGTTTCGTCGGCCACGTCCCTGAGGAATGCGTCCGTCCCGCCTTCCCAGTCGGATGCGCTGAAAAACTGCAGGCGTTGCTCCAGGAATTGGACGGGTCCCACGACCCCGACCGGATCCTTGAATGACGAGACGCCGACCCGCTGCCCGTCTCCCCACATATAAAGGCGGGGCCAGGCCGTGCCGCCAAGCGAGGAGAGGTCATGGGCCATACGCCAGGCTGCGTCGGCACCGAGAGCCGGCAGCCCCTCCCAGCGAAGGCGCCACCAGTGATCGACGAGCCAGAAGGCGAGTTGCGCCGGCCGAGCCTCGAGATAGTTCGAGGTCTCGTTGGTTTCGTTGCGCAGGAGCCGGGTGAAAAAGACGTCGCCGGACCGCACCGCAATTCCTTGGGCGCCGTTGGCATCCCTGTCAGGGGGCCTGCGAATCTCGATCTCAAAGCTCACTATTCGAACCCATAGCGCTCGGCACAGCGTAGGACAGCTAGTTTCTCCCGAGCCTTCCCGTCGCGTCTGGCCCAGCTGGCGAACCGCTTGAAAACGAGTTCGGCGATCGCCTCGGAAGGGCGGACGGGATATCCATGAAACTCGTTCGTATCGCGGTTGGTCAGTCGCGCCTCAAATATCCATCCATCGTCTGCAATCGACCAAACGATTCGCTCTCCGACAAGCTCCGCCTCCAGGCCCCGTTGGAGCAGTTCTGGAATGCCTGCCATCTGAGCCTTGGAGAAACCGGCATGCTTGTCACAAAGCGTCTCATCACCACGCTTGCCGTTGTACCGTTCGAGACCGAAGAGGTGAGGATTTCTTTTGTGCTTCGGATGCCCTGCATAGTTGATCGTCGATTTCAGGCAGGCGAGCGCGCCTTGGTCGATTTCATCTAGCAAGCGCCGGTTGTCATTGTCGGAATCTCTGGGCGGAATGTCTGACCGCTTGTCCGGCTTCTTGGCCATTCCTAAACCCGCTCCACCCTGCCTTCTTCGCTCAATAGCGTCGGGTTCGAGGCAGGCAACGCTTAACTCAGATCATGTGAGTATGCTGACATCAGAGCCGCCCTGAGTTGCCGGAGGCCTATGACGGGCTCCGGTAACTCAAACACCTGGGACTCGGACTGCCTGACCATTATGGGTGGCCACTAATGCCCAATTGATTTCGCTGAGCCGGGCCAGATCGTCGCGGTCCTCGGAATAGCTAGCAACTCGGCGTTCCGCCTGTCGCGCGCTCGACGGCCGCGGGATAAATCTCGCCCAGAAATTGGCTTTTTCCTATCGTTCATGATACGTTCCCAATCTGGTCGAATCGAGGAAGGGAATAGCGCGTGGAAGATTCAGCTGCTGAAACACCGGAAACACAGGCGAATGGCCGCTTCAGACCCGGCGAATCGGGCAATCCCGCCGGTCGTCCAAAGGGCGCGAAAAATAAGGCGACACTCCTGGCCGAGGAAGGGATGCAGGAGAAAGTCGGCGCGGTCGTCGACAAGCTGGTCGAGCGTGCGCTTGCCGGCAGCACGTCCGCGATTCGCCAGTTCCTCGATCGCACCATGCCGATGCCGCGCGGCTGCATCGGCTTCGACCTGCCCGATCTGCGGGGACCGCGCGGGATCGCCGATGCCCAGGAGGAGCTGATCATCGCCGTTGCCGCCCGCCAGGTCCCGGCGCGCGATGCCGAGCAGGTGATGAACCTGATCGACAGGTTCAAGAGCACGCCCCAGACCGAAAAGAACATGGCGCGATACGCGGAGATCGAGGCAGAACGCGAGCAGCAGGCGGCGGCCAAAGTTGCGCCGTTGCAGGACCCCGCGCCGGCGGCCGTCGCTCAGGATCCGGCCACCGCCGCCCCGGACCTCGCCGCTTACGCCAGGATGGACTGGCCCCAACTGATCGATGCGATGTGGGATGCCGAGGAAGCGGAGCGGAAAGCGGCTCCGGTTCCAGCCGAGACGGCGTCGGCCGAAGCCCAGGCGGCGGACGATGGCGCCGGCGACCCCGACCCCGACGGGTTGCAGCAGGCCACCGCGGCAGCGGCCGAAGCGAATCATGATATTTACAGAGAAATACAGGCCGGCGATGCCAACCGACCGCTCCCGTCATCCGATCAGGACCTGCCGGAGCCGGCGGCCGGCCCCGGCGAGCCGCCGCCCGCCGCCGTGGTCTTCGACGAAACCGTGCCGCCTCCCTATGTCGACATGTCCGGGCAGGCCTCGATCCGCCGATTTCACGCAGCCCAGGCGCGCCGGACGGAGGCCTGGTTGGCCCGGCCCAGTCCTTATGCCCGTCGCTGAGATCGGCCCGGACCCGATGACGAGACGAGCGGACTCGACCCGAAAACCGACACAAAAACAGGAAAGAACAGGTCGCCCGGCCAGCACCAGGCACCACCCTCGCCATGTCCCCGCCGTACGATTCGACCAACCGTCCTTCACAGCGCCGTTTTCGCCGCTAGGCTGCGCGGCAATCGCGCCGGCGCCTGCCGGCCATCACAAGATGCTGACGGAGCATTCGGCCATATGGCTTCCACCCCTGTATCCATAGCGCCCGGCGGGGCGACCCTGCTCGGTCACCCGCGCGGCCTGTTCGTGCTGTTCTTCGCCGAGATGTGGGAGCGCTTCTCCTTCTACGGCATGCGCGCCATCCTGATCTTCTATCTGACCAAACATTTCCTGTTCGGCGACGAGCCCGCCTACGCGATCTACGGCGCCTACACCTCTCTGGTCTACATCACGCCGGTGCTCGGCGGCTATCTCGCCGATCGTTATCTCGGCGCGCGCAAGGCCGTGTTCGCCGGCGGCATCTTCATCGCCATCGGCCATCTGCTGATCGCGCTGGTCGAGGGTCCGGAAGGGGCGCGGGGCCTCTATCTGAACGGCTTCTATCTCGGCCTGGCTTCGATCATCGTCGGCACCGGCTTCCTCAAGGCCAATATCTCGGTGCTGGTCGGCCACCTCTACCCGCGCGACGACATCCGCCGCGATCCCGCTTTCTCGATCTTCTACATGGGCATCAATCTCGGCGGCTGGTTCGGCCCGATCGTCTGCGGCGTGCTCGGCGAAACCATCGGCTGGGGCTGGGGCTTCGGCGCCGCCGGGATCGGCATGATCCTCGGCCTGATCGTGTTCGTGCTGTTCCGCAAGGATCTGCAAGGCGCGGGCGAGCCGGTGTCGCCCGCGCTGCTGCGCGCGCCGGTGGCGCTGGGCCTGTCGCGCGAATGGATGATCTATCTCGGCGCGGTCGCCGCCGTCGTCGTCGCCTGGTGGCTGATCCGTTTCCAGAACGCGGTCGGCGTGGCGCTGATCGGCTGCGCGATCGCCACCTTCGTCTACATCCTCTACCGCGCGGTCTGGACGCTGCCCGGCGTCGACCGCGACCGCATCTTCGCGTCCTTGTTCCTGATCATGCTGTGCCCGCTGTTCTGGGCGCTGTTCGAACAGACCGGATCGTCGCTCAACGTCTTTACCGATCGCGCCGTCGATCGCTCGCTGCTCGGCTGGGAGGTGCCCGCCTCGGTGTTCCAGTCGGTCAACTCGATCTTCATCATCCTGCTCGCCCCGATGTTCGCGGCGCTGTGGAGCTTCCTCGGCAAGCGCGGCCTCGAACCGAGCGCGCCGTTCAAGTTCGGCATCGGCCTCGTCATCGTCGGCGCCGGCTTCCTCGTGCTGGTCGCGGGCGCGGTCGCCAACAGCGGTCAATTGACGCCGGTGATCTTCATCTTCCTGATCTATCTGCTCCACACCATCGCCGAGCTCTGCTTCTCGCCGGTCGGCCTCTCGAGCATGACGCGGCTGTCGGTCGGCAGCATGGTCGGGCTGATGATGGGCACCTGGTTCCTCGCGACCGCGGCGGGCAATTTCATCGCCGGCCTGATCGCCCAGGCCACCGGCGGCGAGGGCGTCGGCCCCGAGCGCGTGCTCGAAGTCTATACGCGGATCGGCTGGTTCGCGATCGGCGTCGGCGCGGTCGTGCTCGTGCTGGCGCCGTTCGTCGCGCGGCTGATGCATCTCGATCTGCTCGGCAAGCCCGACCATCCGCTGGCGGGCGATGGCAGTTTCGGCGAACCGGCCGCGGCCGGCATCGCCATCAACAAGGAGCTGCGTCCATGATCCGCCGGTCCGTCGCCATCGCGCTGGCGCTGGCCGCCTGCGCCTGCTCGGCCGGATCCGCGCCGCCGAAATCGTCATCGTCGGAGCCGGCGTCCAGCCGCGCGCCCAATCCCGATCCCTATCCGTCGACCTACCGCAAATATCCCGGCGCGACGACGCTCGTCACCCACGTCACCATCTTCGACGGCGAGGGCGGCAAGATCGCCGACGGATCGATCCTGTTCGCCGGCGGCGAGATCGTCGAGCTCGGCACCGGCGTGACGGCGCCGGCCGGCGCGACCATTAACGACGGCCATGGCAAGGTGCTGACCCCCGGCATCATCGACGTCCACAGCCATCTCGGCGACTATCCCAGCCCGGGCGTGAAGGCGCATTCGGACGGCAATGAGGCGACCGGTCCGGTCACCGCCGACGTCTGGGCGGAACACAGCGTCTGGCCGCAGGATCCGGGCTTCAGCCGCGCGCTCGCCAATGGCGGCGTCACCACGCTGCAGATCCTGCCCGGCTCGGCCAATCTGTTCGGTGGCCGCTCGGTCACGCTCAAGAACGTGCCGGCGCGGACGATGCAGGCGATGAAATTCCCCGGTGCGCCCTATGGCCTCAAGATGGCGTGCGGCGAGAATCCCAAGAATGTCTATGGTGCGAAGGGCCGCCAGCCGTCGACGCGGATGGGCAATGTCGCAGTCGACCGCCAGACCTGGGCCAAGGCGGCCGAATATAAACGCAAATGGGACAAATATGTGAAGGACGGCGGCGAGCCTCCGGCGCGCGACATCGGCATGGACACGCTGGCCGGCGTGCTGTCGGGCGACATCCTCGTCCACAACCATTGTTACCGCGCCGACGAGATGGCCATCGTCATGGATATGGCCAAGGAGTTCGGCTACCACGTCACCGCCTTCCATCACGCGGTCGAGGCCTACAAGATCGCCGATCTGCTCAAGGCCAACGATACCTGCGCGGCGGTGTGGGCCGACTGGTATGGCTTCAAGATGGAAAGCTATGACGGCATCCGCGAGAATCTCGCTTTGCTGCAGAACGCCGGCGCCTGCGCGATGATCCACTCGGACGACCAGGACGGCATCCAGCGCCTGAACCAGGAGGTCGCCAAGGCGCTGTTTGCCGGGCGACGCATGGGCATCGCGATCCCCGACGAGGTCGCGTGGGAATGGCTGACGATCAACCCCGCCAAAGCGCTGGGCGTCGACAAGCGGACGGGCAGCCTCAAGGTCGGCAAGATGGCCGATATCGTGCTGTGGAACGGCGATCCGTTCAGCGTCTATTCGCGGCCGGAGAAGGTCTGGATCGACGGCGCCCTGCTCTATGATTCGAGCGATCCGAAACGTCGGCCGGTGTCCGATTTCGAGCTGGGCATGCCCGGCGAGGGAGATGTGAAATGAGCGGTGTAAACCCAAACTCCGTTTCCCCCCGATTTGCGCCTCATCATTTTCACGCGTTGGTGGCGCGCCCCGGATTTAGCCCCTCCCCTTCAGGGGAGGGGTTGGGGTGGGGGCGAGCGAAGCGAGCATTTGCGCCTGCCATCGAGCGCCTCCGAGGATGTCGAGCGGTGCTCCGACTCCCCCACCCCAACCCCTCCCCTGAAGGGGAGGGGCTTAAGAGTCGGAAACTCGTGGCTTCGACCAGCCCAGCCCGAACGGGATTGCTGGCCGCCGCCGCACTCCTCGCAACCACCACCCCGCTCCACGCCCAGACCATCGCCTTCACCAACGGCACCGTCGCGATCGGCGACGGATCGCAGCCGATCGAACGCGGCACCGTCGTGATCAAGGACGGCCGCGTCGTCGCCGCCGGCAAGGATGTCGTCGTCCCCGCCGGCGCGCGTGTGATCGACGCCAGTGGCAAATGGATCGCCGCCGGCATCGTCGCCGGCATGACCTCGCTCGGCATCGCCGAGGGCTATGGCATCGAGACCACCAACGATGCGTCGGCGCCCAAATCGCCCTTCTCCGCCGCGATCGACATCGTGCCGGCGATCAACCCCGCATCGCCGCCGATCGCGATCGAGCGCAGCGGCGGCGTCACGCGGGCGATCGTCGCGCCGTCGGTCGCCAATTCGATCTTCGCGGGGCAGGGGGCGGTGATCGACCTCGGCGCCGACGACGACGCGGTCACCCGGCCGCGCGCGTTCCAGTTCGTCGAACTGGGCGAGGCGGGGCGCGACAGCGGCGGCGGCAGCCGCGCCTCGGCGCATCTGCTGTTCCGCAGCGCGCTGATCGAGGCGCAGGACTATGCCCGCGCCCCCGCCGCTTACGGCCAGAACGGCCAGATGCTGACGCGCGCCGACGCGGCCGCGCTGGTGCCGGTGGTGACCGGCCGGATGCTGCTGCTCGTCCATGCCGAGCGCGCCAGCGACATCCGCCAGACCTTGGCGCTCAGGAAGGAGTTCCCCAATCTGAAGCTGGTGCTGGTCGGCGCGACCGAGGGCTGGATGGTCGCGCCCGAGATCGCCGCCGCGGGCGTGCCGGTGATCGCCTCGGCGCTCGCCGACCTGCCGGCGGCGTTCGAGACCTTGGCCGCGACCGAATCCAATGTCGGCCGGCTGACCCGCGCCGGCATCGTCACCGGCATCTCGCTGATCGATCTCGGCCCGCCCCCGCAGCAGCGCAACCTGACCCAATATGCCGGCAACCTCGTCGCGCTGACGCGGGTGCCGGGCGCGAGCGGGCTCGATTGGGGCGCGGCCTTCGCCTCGATCACCTCGAAACCCGCCGCCGCGATCGGCATGGAGACCGAAATCGGCTCGCTCCGCCCAGGCCGCCGCGCCGATGTCGTGCTGTGGGACGGCGACCCGCTCGAATTCTCGTCCGAACCGGAGGCGGTGTTCATCGACGGCATCCAGCAGCCGATGGACAATCGCCAGACCAAGCTGCGCAAGCGCTATGCGACGCCGGTCGAGGGCGATCTGCCGAAGGCGTATGAGCGGTAGGGGCGCAATAGGGGGCAAAAGTGCGGGCACCCGATTCAGCCGAAATCCTCCCCGTTGCGGGGAGGAATTCTATTCGGCACTTCAATCCCCCAGAAACAGCTCCGCCACCGCGTCGATGATCGCATCGGCATCCAGCCGGTACTGGCCGTAGAGATCGACGAGATCGCCGGTCTGGCCAAACCGGTCCGTCCCCAGCGGGCTGACGCGCATGCCTTTCACCGCGCCCAGCCACGACAAGGCCGAGGGCGAGCCGTCGATGATCGTGACCAGCCCCGCGCCCGGCGCCAGTGCCGACAGCAGGTGTTCGACATGGCTCGGCGCGCCGTCCCCGGTGCCGCGCGCCGCCTGTTTCGCCGACCAGCCGCGATGCAGCAGGTCGGGCGAGGTGATGGCGAGCAGGCCGAGTCCCGGCAGATCCTCAAGCAGCGCCTCACGCGCCGCCAGCACTTCCGGCGCGATCGCGCCGGTGAAGGCGATCGCGACGTCGGCATCGCCCGACGGGCGCTTCAGCCAATAGCCGCCTTTCAGCATCTCGGCTTCCCAGTCCGCATCCGCGCGCACGATCTGGGGAATCGATCGCGTCGTCAGCCGCAGATAGACCGAGCCGCCAGTCTCCGCCTGCATATGGACGAACGACCAGCGCATCAGCGCCGCCAGTTCGTCGGCCCACGCCGGCTCGAAATAGGTCAGGCCGGGCTGGCCGATCCCGATCAGCGGCGAATTGATCGACTGGTGGGCGCCGCCCTCGGGCCCGAGCGTCAGGCCCGATGGCGTCGCGACCAGCAGGAAGCGGGCGTCCTGGTAGCAGCCATAGTTGAGCGCATCGAGACCGCGGGCGATGAACGGGTCATAGACCGTCCCGATCGGCAGCAGCCGGCTGCCGAAGATCGGCGCCGACAGGCCGAGCGCCGCCAGCATCAGGAACAGATTGTTCTCGGCAATGCCGAGCTCGATATGCTGGCCCGCGGCATGGCCCGACCATTTCTGCGCCGACGGAATCTTCGCGCCCGCGAACACGTCCTTCAGCTCCTGCCGCCGGAAAAGGCCGCGCTGGTTGACGAACGCGCCGAGGTTGGTCGAGACCGTGACGTCGGGCGAGGTGGTGACGATCCGGTCGGCCAGCGGATGGCCGGACTTGGAGAGGTCGAGCAGGATCCGGCCGAACGCCGCCTGCGTCGATTGCTCGGCGCCGTCGGGCACGGGCAGGCGATCGGGCACCGCGATCGCGTCCGCTCTCGCGTCGGCCTTGCCCGCGGCGAGCGGACTGCGCGCGACGAACGCCTTCAGCTGCGCCGCCCTGTTGCCGCCGAGCCCGCCATAGGGGTCCCATTCGTCGCCCGCGGCGATGCCCAGGCTGTCGCGCAGACCCTCGATCTGCGTCGGGTTCATCAGCCCGGCATGATTGTCCTTGTGGCCGGCGAACGGCAGGCCGAAGCCCTTGACGGTGTATGCGATGAACATCGTCGGCCGGTCGTCCGCCGCGGACTCGAACGCCTTGACCAAAGTCTCGATGCAATGGCCGCCGAGATTGGTCATCAGGGTGGCGAGCGCGTCGTCGTCATAGCCGTCGAGCAGCTTCGCGACATTCGGCTTGCCGCCGATGTCGTTGAGCAGGCGCGTGCGCCAGGCGGCGCCGCCCTGATAGGTCAGCACCGCGAACTCGGCGTTCGGGCACTTGTCGATCCACTGCTCGAGGCTCTTGCCGCCCGGCCGCCGGAACGCCGCCTGCTGCAGCTTGCCATGCTTCAGCGTGATCACGCGCCAGCCGCAGGTCGCGAAGATGTCGTCGAACCGGTTGAACATGCGGTCGGCGGTCGTGTGGTCGAGCGACTGGCGGTTATAGTCGACGATCCACCAGCAATTGCGGATGTCGTGCTTGTAGCCCTCGATCAGGCATTCATAGATATTGCCCTCGTCGAGCTCGGCATCACCCATCAGCGCGATCATCCGGCCGGCCTCGGCTTCCGGGATCTGGCCATGCGCGATCAGATAATCCTGAACCAGGCTGGCGAAGGCGGTGATCGCGACGCCGAGACCGACCGAGCCGGTCGAGAAGTCGACCGGGATGCGGTCCTTGGTGCGCGACGGATAGCTCTGCGCGCCGCCCAGCCCGCGAAAGCGCTGGAGCTGGTCGAGGCTCTGATTGCCCAGCAGATAATGGATCGCATGCAGCACCGGCCCGGCATGCGGCTTGACCGCCACCTTGTCCTGCGGGCGCAGCGCATGGAAATAGAGCGCCGCCATGATCGCCGTGATCGACGCGCAACTGGCCTGGTGCCCGCCCACCTTCAGGCCGTCGCGGCTGTCGCGCAGATGATTGGCGTTGTGAATCGTCCACGACGACAGCCAGCGCAGCCGCGTGTCGAGCGCCTGCAGGGCGTCGAGCGTGTCGAGTGACGATGATTCGATCGTTTCCAGCATGAACGCTCTCTTTCGGATGATGTGCCGATATAATCGAACTGGCCGGACCAGTCCTTGCGTAATTGCCCCCTAAATCCTATGATATTGGCAGATTCATTCAATATAGCCTTGAGAGGCAGACGATTATGCCAGTCAGGCCCGTTGATGCGATCGATCGCCGGATTCTGACGGTGTTGCAGGCCGAGGGCCGCGCGACCAATCACGACATCGCCGCCAGCGTCGGCCTGTCGCCCAGTCCGTGCCTCCGCCGCATCCGCAATCTCGAACAGGACGGCATCATTCGCGGCTATGTCGCGCTCGTCGACCCCGAACCGCTCGGCCTCGCCGTGACCGCGTTCGTGCGCGTGCGGCTGGGCGGGCAGGATGACCGGCACCTGACCGAATTCGAAGCCGCGATCAGCGGGTTCCCCGAGGTCATGGAATGCTATCTGATGTCCGGCGAAGCCGATTATCAGCTGCGCATCCTGGTCTCCTCGCTGGGCGAGTTCGAGAATTTCCTGCGCCAGAAGCTGACCCGAATCGCCGGGGTCCAGCAGGTCACGTCGAGTTTCGCGTTGCGGCCGATCGTCTACCGGACCGCCGTTCCGATCGAGCGCTGAGCGGCCGGTCAGCGGCCGACGACGTGGCGCAACAGCGCGGCCGGATCGTCGGGTAGCGCGTCGCCGCGCCATGCGACGTGCTGGTCGGGCCTGACCAGCAGCAGGTTGCGCTGGTAGACCGGTCGCAGATCGGGGCGATCGAGGCTGACGATGTCGAGCGGAATGCCCAGGCTTGCGGCCGCTTGCGCGAACGCGGCACCGTCCGATCCGTCGAAGGCGATCAGCGTGAAATATAGCCCGAGCCGATCGTGGATCGAGACGCCGGGTTCGAGGAAGATATGCGGCAGGCGCGCGCCCGGCCAGCTGTTGGGACGGTAGATCAGCGGATCGACGTCGGGCGCGTCGGGCTCCGGTGCGATGATCGGAGACTCATCATAGCGATAGCCGAGTTCGACCCCCCAGCTCTCATTCTCGGCATTGCCGGCGGCGGCGATCCGGCGGCCCGTCTCCTCGCGGCGCGCGTCGGCATCGGCGCCCGCGCCGTCGAGATCGCCGGCTTCGGCGTAGATCGCGCCGATCTCGCCGCGGACGCCCATGTGGCGCCGTGCCGCTTCCAGATGCCACCACGCGGTCGGACGGCGTTCCGCCTCATGCGCGTCGAGCAGGGCAGGACCACCCCATCCGTGGAGCGACGCCGCCAGCATCCAGGACAGTCCCGCCGCATCGGCGATGCCCGAGTTCATGCCATAGCCGCCGGTGGGTACGAACTGATGCGCGCTGTCGCCGGCCAGCAGCACGCGGCCGCGGCGGAAGCGATGCGCGACGACGAAGTTCGCGGCCCAGGGATTGGCCTGGATGATCTCGTACTCGAACGCGCGGCCGACCCAGGCTTCGAGAACGGCCTCCGGCGTCATGCGATCGGGGTCCATGCCGGGCAGCAGCCACGCCTGGAGCGTGTAGATATCGTCGTCGTTCTGCGCGATGATCGTGCCGCTGCCGCTCTGATAATGCCAGGCGATCCCCCAGCGCTGGAGCAGATCGCGATCCCGGGTGCGGAAATGCACCATATAGGCGCCTGCCACCACCATCTCGCCGTCGAGCGTGATGCCGATCTGCCGCCGCACACGGCTGCCGCCGCCGTCGCAGCCGGCAAGGAAGCGGCATCGCAGCGCGGAGATGGTGCCCGTCGCCTCGTCGCGGATCTCGCAGGTGACGCCGTCGGCATCCTGATCGACGATGCGCTCGAACGCCGTGCCGAAGCGGACGTCGATCAGCGGGTTTTCGTCGACCGCCTGCTTGAGCACGGGTTCGATCACGATCTGGCTGACGCGCAACGGCGCCTCGCGCGGGTGGCGGCCATCATTGTCCTGCGCGATAATGCGCTGCGTCTCCTCGGCTGAGGGGTAGCGGAAACGGTGGAGTTCGTGGCCAGCGAGCGACGTGATCCAGGCAATGTCGAACGGACTCGTCCGCGGCACGCCGGCGTCGCGCAACCGTTCGACCAGCCCGAGCCGGCGGAACAATTCCATGCTGCGCCCATTGGTCAGGTCCATCTTGGGATGGCGCGTCGTTTCGGGATTGCGCTCGAGCAGCACCGAGCGGATCGCATAACGCGCCAGATTGAGCGCCAGGGTCATGCCGACCGGTCCGCCGCCGGCAATCAGCACCGGCGTTTCAGCAATCTCGCTCATCACGCATCCCACCCTGTTCGTCGTTCCGGCCGGCGCCCGATCGGGCCGTCTCCGATTGAACATACAAACCATATGGTCAGTAATCGATCAAGCGAAAACTGGCATTACCCCGCGCTTTGCACCGAACATCGGCTGTTTTCCGGGAAAATATGGCACATCGCGCGGAATCGGCCCACCGCATGACGGATTTAGCGAGGCTCGTTCCTGTTGAAATGGCCAGGGCAAAATAGCGCCGTGGTCGCGCGCGCCATGCGCGCGCCGTCGCTCTGAAAAAGAGGCGACATGGACGGCGCGGACCGGAAACGCCCGCCCGCGCCGCCTCGCCGGCCTCAGGCGGCCGCTTGCTCTTCGGGTGCGAACACGGCGTCGGCGTCGGCACCATTGTTCCAGATGAAGCGCAAGAGCGTGTGCGCGATGCGCCAGCCCGCCGCAGTGCGCGCGAACCGCCATTTATAGCGGCCACCGGACATGTAATATTCGGTCGGCTTGCTCTCGTCGGTGAGGCTGACGAAGATGATATTGCCCGTGCCCGTCGCGCTGTCGCCGTCCACGTCGATGTCGACGTTCACGATATAATGGATGAAGTCGTCATAGACATGGTCCATGCTGCCACGGCATTTCTCGAGGATATCGGCGCGTCCGTGCATCGTTCCGAAGCCGCCGTCGAACTCGAAGACGGAATCGTCGGTGAAGCATTGCGCCCAGCCGTCCCAATCGAACGCATCGGCGCGCTTGCCATAGATGTTCATCAGCTTTCGAATCGCGGATTCGTCTTCGATCCGCTGGATGCGGCTCTCCAGGCTCGTTTCGGTCATCGTTCACCTCTCTCCTGCTCGCTGCCCCGCGCCGGGGCGGCTTCAACTCCCGGCCACGTCCCACTCGAGCGGCAGGCCATGCATGCATGCGACGATCCCGCCGGTCGACGATATGCGGGTGCCCGGCGCCAGCCGGAAGTCGGGGATGCGCGCCAGCCATTGCTGAAGCGTCGCGCGCACTTCCGCGCGCGCGAGATGCGCGCCGGGGCAGATATGATTGCCGCTGCCGAACGCCGAATGGCGGATGCCCGTGCGATCGAAGCGCACGTCGAGCGGGTCGGGCGTGATCGCCGGATCGATGCCGTGGAGCGCGGTGGGAACCATCACCATGTCGCCGGCCCGCAGCGTCACGCCCTCGAACGCGAAATCGCTGCGCACGACACGGCCGGTCGTCACGATGCCGAAACGGCGGAGCAGCTCATTGATGAAATCGGGGATCCGGCCCGGCTCGGCGGCAAGCGTCGACCGTTCATGCTCGTGGGTTGCCAGGAAGAGCATGATGAAATTGAGAAAATTGACCACCGTATCGAGTCCCGCGATCAGCATCTGTGCACACATCTCGCGCGCTTCGCGATGGGTGACCGGCCGGCCGTTGACCTCGCCGCTGACGATGCGGGTCAGCATGTCGTCACCATCGCCGCCGCGCCGCGTTTCGATCAGCGGCTCGAGATAGGCGTAGAGACCTTCCAGCGCCTCCTCATAGGTCATCCGGCCGTCGGGTCGGGTGGTTTGATCCGCGAGGAACTTCAGCCGCGGTGCGTCCTCGACCGGCAGGTCGACGATCCGCATGAAGATGCGGATCGGGAACAGCTCTGCGAACTCGCGGGTGAAATCGCATTGTCCCGCAGCGAAGAATCCTTCGATCAGTTCGGCCGCGGTCTGCTGGATCGCATCGTCGATCCGGTTGACCGCCTTGGGCGCCAGACTCGCATTGAGGATCGCGCGATAAGGCCGGTGCTCTGGCGGATCGAGCGTGGTCGGTACGATATTATGCGCCTCGCCCGAGGATTTCGGCACGAAGATGATCCGGTTCGAGAAATGCTCATAGTCCGAGAGGACGGCGGTGATCGCGGCGCCGCGGGTGGCGAGCCAGTGACCGTCGTTGCGCGGCGTCCACAGCAGGCCGGCCTCGCTGGCATGGTGCACCCGCGCCCACGCCTCGTGATAGTCGCCGCCATCGGGTGACGGTGCGTAGATATCGATGTCGAACACGCGATCGGCGGGCACGTTGTCGGGACGCGTTGCGAGCAGGCTCGTCACGGCGCCGGTCTCCTGTGCCGGTTCGGGCTCATCCTTCGGTTCCGCTCTTTTTCTTGAGCGCAAGACCGCCCGCCGCCCCGTCCATCGCGTGGCGGATGTCGGGATCGGCATCCGCCAGTTCGTTCCCGAACATCTCGGCGGTGGTGCGTAACGCCACGAGCGGACCATCGGCCATCAGCGCGGATTCATGGGCGGCCCAGGTTTCGGGTTCGCTGTCGGCGATGCGCACCGTGGGGTAGGCCGCCATGACCATCCGGCCGGCGCGGCCGCCGCTCACCTGGAACGCCTCGTTGTTGACGTGCGTGTCCTGATGCGTGAGCCACGTGACCAGCGCCGAAACATGTTCGGGCTGGAAATAACGCTGGAGCGTCGCCGAAATCGCCGGGTCGTCGATCGTGTCGGTGATGCGCGTCCAGGCCGAGGGCAGGATCGCGTTCGCGGTAATGCCGGCGTCGATCCCCTCGATCGCGAGGCTGCGGGTGAGGCCGAAGATGCCGGCCTTGGCCGATCCGTAGCTGGTCAGCCCGGCATTGCCGAGCATACCGCTCGAACTGGTGGTGACGATGCGGCCGGTGCCGGAGCGCGCGAGGTGCGGCCAGGCGGCGCGGCAGATGTCCACCGTGCCGCGAAAATGGATGTCGAACACGGTGTGCCAGTTTTCCGCCGCGGCGTCGGCGAGCGTCTCGCTGCTCATCACGCCGGCATTGCTGACGACGATGTCGAGCCGACCAAAGGCATCGATCGCGGTTTGCACGATTGCATCGCAGCCGCCGACGACGCTGTGATTGTCGGCCACGGCCTGCCCGCCGGCGGCGCGGATCTCCGCGACGACGGCGTCCGCCGGCATGGTCCCGTCGGACGCGGGGATGTCGTTGATCACGACGCGGGCGCCGCGCGAGGCGAGCATGATCGCGTGCGACCGTCCCATGCCGCGTCCGGCGCCGGTTACGATCGCGACACGTCCGTCGAAATCAAGCAATGCCATCGTCGAAATCCCCTCATTATCGTTGCGTCGGAGCGACCGTCTCTATCTTCTCATTCTGACCATTTGCGCAGTTTGTGTCAATGGGCTTGGGGCAGGGCGAAGGCGATCACATGGTCGCTCGCGCCCGAATGGAGCGGCGCGTTGCCGCCGGCGGCGATCACGACATATTGGCGCCCGGTGCGCGGGCTGACATAGGTGATCGGCGTCGCGTGACCGCCCGCGGGCAAGCCGGCCTGCCACAATTTCGCGCCGCTGCGGATGTCGAATGCCCGGATCGCCCGCTCCTGCGTCGCTGCGACGAAGACCAGGCCCGACCGCGTCGTCATCGATCCGCCGGTGTTGGGCACGCCCATCGGAATCGGGAGCAGGGAGCGCGTTCCGAACGGCCCGCTGTCCTGGCTCGTGCCGAGCGGCCGCTCCCACACGGTCTTGCGCGTCGCGAGATCGACGACGGTGATCTTGCCGAACGGCGGCTCGGTGCAGGGCATGTCGAGCGGAGACAGGAAGGCGCCGGTAAACAGCGCGAACGGGGTTCCGATCTGCGGTACGGGCTGGCCGACGTGGATTCCGCCGTCGGCGGAAGCCTTGACGTCGCCGGCTTCGCTGCGCGGCACCAGCCTTGTATAGTTGGCGACGCGGTTCCAGTTGACCACCATCAACCGGCGCTCGGGATCGATTGCCACGCCGCCCCAGTTGATCCCGCCGAGATAGCTCGGATAGGTGATGGTCGGCTTCACGCCGGGCGGCGTCATCGGGCCTTCATAGCGCGCCTGGCGGAACTTGATGCGGCACCACAATTGATCGAGCGGTGTCGCGCCCCACATCGCGCTTTCGGTCAGCACGCGATTGTCGAACGCCGGCACGCCGGTCGAAAAGGGCTGGGTGGGGGACAGGCGATCGCCGGGCGCGGGACCCTGCGGAACCGCGCGCTCCTCGACCACGGCGAGCGGCCGGCCGGTGCGGCGATCGAGCAGGAAGACCTGCCCGCGCTTGGTCGCCTGGACGAGCGCCGGAATCGTCTTGCCGCCGATCGGCAGGTCGACCAGCGACGGCTGCGCTGCGACGTCATAATCCCAGACGTCGTGATGAACGGTCTGGTACGACCAGCGCAGCGACCCCGTGGCGGCGTCAAGCGCGACGACCGAACTCGAATAGCGCTCGGAGCCGCGCGAGCGATGCGCGCCCCAATAATCGGGCGTCGAATTGCCGGTCGGAAGATAGACCAGCCCCAGCGCCTCGTCGCCGGCGATCGGACCCCAGCTGTTGGCGGTACCGCGCGAATAGGTCTGGCCGGGCGCGGGTTCGGTGTGGACGTCGGGCCGGTCCATGTCCCACGCCCAGGCGAAGCGTCCGGTGACCGCGTCGAACGCGCGGATCACGCCCGAGGGTTCGCCGACCTCCTGGCCATCGAGCACCCAGCCGCCGAGGATGATGTTGCCGCGGACGATCGCCGGCGGCGAACTGACATAATAATAGCCCTTGCGGACGTCGCCCATCCCGGTCTTCAGATCGACCGTCCCGTTGATGCCGAAGCCGGCGCAGGGCTGGCCGGTCGCAGCGTCCAGCGCGATCAGGCGCGCGTCGGTGGTGGCGGTGACGATGCGCGTGCTGCAGGGGCCGGTCGCGCCGGCCACGCCGACATGGCTGACGCCGCGGCAGGTGCCGGCAGGCGGCGCATTGGTATGCGGATCATAGACCCAGCGCCGCTGCCCGGAATCGGGATCGAGCGCGATGATGACGTTGGTCGGCGTGCAGAGATACACGGCATCGCCGACCATCAGCGGCGTCGCCTCGAACCCCATGCCGGCGAGGTCGCCGGTCCGGAAGGCCCATGCCGGCTGGAGCGTGCCGACATTGGCGGGCGTGATGCCGGTCGCCTGCGAGAAGCGCGTGCCGCCGAGGTCGTTGCCATAATGCGGCCAGTCGCCGCGCCCGCCGGGGCCGAACGCCCCGGTCGGGGCGGTTTCGATCCGGTTGGCGCGATGGAGCGCCAGCGCGGCCAGCACGACGATCGCGATCGCGACGCCGATCAGCCACTTCGCCGGAACCTTGCCGATATAGGGCCAGCCGACCCAGAGGCCGAGCAGCACCGGGGCGACGAGACGGGACTGGAGGGCATAGGGGGCGAGTCCGCGCTCGGCCAGCGCCCAGACCAGGGTCGCGCCGAGCATCGCACCGTAGAGCCAGACGCCGCGGCGATCACCACGGCCGACCAGCCAGCCCGATCCCGCCACCGCGGCGCCGGCGAGCAGATAATAGGCGCTGCCGCCCTTCGCGATCAGCAGCCCGCCGCCGACGACCAGATAGAGACCGATGGCTGCGAGGACGCAGGCCAGCAGGATGCGGCGCCGGTCGATCATGCGTGGGGCGGTGAGGGCTGTCATCGTCAAGCTCCGATGGAAGGGGCCGGAGTCACCAGCTTTCGGGCGGGAGGCGCAGCGGCGCGGTGATCCCGTCCCACGCGCCGGCTTCCGCCCGCATATGGTCGAACAGGCGCATGAAATGCGGCTGCAGCCACAGCAATTCGATCAGCGGACAATCGGGATCGGGCATTTCGAAATAGGCCGCGCGGGTCGCATCGACGATTTCGGTTTCCTGCACCGCGACGCCGCCCTGATCGTGCAGCAGCGCGCTGGCGGCATCGAAATCGTCGACGATCACGCCGATATGGTGGACCCCGCATCGTCCGGACTCGCGCCAGTCGCGATAGATCGACGGCGTGTCGTCATGCTGGACGACCAGTTCGATCTGCACGTCGCCCCAATAGCCGAGCGCCGCCGACAGATCGGCGCTGCCCGGGTTGCCGCGATAGCGCGTGTTCTGGAGCGGGATATGCGCGAGGTGAAAGAACGGGCCGACCCCCATCGATCGCGTCCAGAACGCGATCTCGCGGTCGAAATCGGCCGGGATGAACGCAATCTGGGTGATCCGCCCGAGTTGCGCCAGTGCGGGGGTGATCGACGGGTGGATCATGGCGTGCGGTCTGCGGATCCGGTGCGGCGCGTCAGCTCCACGCCGCTTCGCCGATATTCTCCCAGATCTGGATCATGTTGCCATCCTGGTCATAGAACAGGAAGGAGCGGCCCATATTGGCGCATTTCCAGACATAGTCGGTCTGCATGCGGTACCCGGCAGCCTTGATCTTGGCGTACCAGCCATCGATGTCGGTCACCAGCAGGCCGAGTTCGTGGATGCCGGTATGCCCGTAGCGGAGATTTTCCTCGGGCGTCTTGCGGATTGCCGGGTTCTCGCATTCCTGCAACTCGATGAACGCGCCCTGCGGCGAACTCAGCAGCGCCATCTTCGATCGCGCGCCCTTCACCTTGAAGATGTCGTCGAGCAGCTCGGGATACATGAAGGTCTCGGGACCCGGTTCGGGACCATCGGGGATCATGGTCTGCACGGTGAGTTCGAATCCCAGCGTATCGCGCCAGAGCTTGATCGCCTCGTCGAGACTGGTGACCATGATCGCCATGTGGTGAAACTGCATTTCGCTCTCCTTTGCCGCCGGCCCGGCCGACGGATTCGCATGATGGTCCGCCGCGGGCGCCGGGCCTCGGCCTCGCGTCGGTCAGTCTCCGAAAAATCGACGCGCGTCGGCGTAGGTCGCGAGGTGCGAGGTGGTGCCGCCATCGACCCTCAGCACTTCGCCGGTGATGTAGCGCGAATCGTCGGACGCCAGGAAGGCGACGACGTTCGCCATGTCCTGCGCGGTGCCCGAAAAGGGCAAGGCGGCGGCATCGTCGTGCAGCTGCGTGACCGCTTTGGGGATCACCGCTTCGGATGTCGCGGTCTTGATCAGCGCCGGCGCGACCGCGTTGCAGCGAATGTTGCGGCGGCCGAAGGCGGTCGCGACATGCTGGGTCAGCATGTTGATCGCCGCCTTGGACACGCTGTATGCGGGCATGCGATTGAACGCCGACATGCCGTACATCGACGAGGTGTTGACGATCACGCCGCCGCCGGTTTCGAGCATCGCCTTCACGCCGTAGCGGCAGCCGAGCATCGTGCCGCGCAGCGTGATGTTCATCGTCGCATCCCACACCGAAACCGGAATGGTCAGTACGTCGCTATCGGCGGTCAGCGCCTCGGGCGACAGCAGCGCGGCGTTGTTGTGGAGGATATCGAGCCGGCCGAGCCGCTCGACGGTCAGCGCGATCGCGCGTTCGATCTGCGCTTCGTCGCCGATGTCGCATGCCACCGCATCGGCCTTGCCGCCCAAAGCGCGGATCGCCTCGGCGCCGGCCTCGGCGGCCTCGAGCCGGAGGTCCGACAGCATGACGGTCGCGCCGCGCGCGGCCAGCGTCTGCGCCGTCGCCAGGCCGATGCCCGATCCGGCGCCGGTGATCATGGCCGTGCGGCCCTTCAGTGAACTCAATGCATCCTCCTTCGCAATCTCCGGTTCTTGTCGACGTCAGTGGCTGCGCTCAGGCGAGCGCCTCGCGCACCGTCTCGCAGCGGACCCATTTCTCGACCTGCTCGATGCCGTGGCGGAGCAGGATCTCGTTGTCCTGGAGCTGCATGAAATCCTTGGCGCGCGATTCGAGGCCCTTCTGGGTTCGCGCGACGTTGGTGAGATCCTCGAGCAGGACCTCGCAGACCCGCGCGATATATTGCTCGACGCGAAACCGTTCGACGGCATTGGCCGGCGGAGCGATGTAGAATCGCGCTTCGTGGCGCGTGCGGTTGTGCGCCAGCGGCCAATATTGGTGCGTGAAGAAGCCGCCCTGGCCCGAATCGATGTGGGTGTTGGGAAAGATGTGGTTCACGTCCATCGACCAGTCGGGCGACTTGGTCGGATTGACCGCCGGATGGCTGAGGAAGTCGGCGACGGTCTCGGCGCTGACGGCGGAGATCGTATTGCCGGTGGCAAGCGCGCTCTGGCCGAGCTGTTCGACCCGGCTGTTTTCCTTCGGCTGATAATTGCTGTTGCCGAACATCGAGTTCATCCGGTGCGGGCCGAAGATCCGCGCGCCGAGCAGATGGGCATAAGGGTTGGCGCGCGAAGCGAAGGTGTCGCCGATCGTCTCCGGGTGGATCGCCGGGATATGGTAGGATTCGCTGAATGCGTCCGAAACGACCTTCCAGTTGCAGTCGAGCTCGGCGACGAACACCACCGGATGCTCGGCCGCCAGATAGTTCAGACCCGACAGATAGTCGCCGAAATCGCCGAGAAATTCGCGCAGCGACACTTCAGGCTCGCGGGCAAGATTGATGAAGACGAACCCTTCCCACACGTCGGTGGCGATCGCGGTCAGGCCGCATGCCTTCTTGTCGACCGCGAAGAACTGATTCTCATCGGGAATGCCGATCAGGCGCCCGTCATTGGCGTAAGTCCAGTTGTGGTAGCGGCAGACGAAGCGGCTGGCGGTGCCGGCATCGTCGAGCACGATCTGGTTGCCGCGGTGCGAACAGACATTGTGGAACGCGCGGATATCGCCACCTTTGCCCCGTGTGATCAGGACCGAGGCGCCGCAGACCTCGACCTGCTTCAGCACATAGCTGCCGGCGGCCGGCAGTTCCTCGACCCTGCACATCATCAGCCACGAGCGCCGGAACACGCGCTCGCGCTCGAGTTCGTAAAAGGCTTGCGAACGATAGGGCTCCATCGACACCGGCCCGGTCGAAAGACCCGCCGCTTCGGTCAGGCTGGACGCGCGGGCGCCCTCGCTTATGCTGACATGCTCGTTCATCGCTTCGCTCTCCGCCCGCCGCGTTCGCGGGATATGTCCGCTGTCACCCGAACGCTATGCCGTCCTGACCGCTAGGTCAATATGGAACGCAGAGCCGACTGCCCTGCCGCCCGAAATAACTGCGCTGCAGTGCAGCAAATCTATCGACTCGACCACATGTACCGTAAACACACTGTTCCACTGGTCAATAAATTGGCCGTCGATGCGATTGACACGAGTCAATCCTGTTAATATGGTCAGGTTCGACCGATGCCGGGATGATCCGACCGAATCACCGGCGATCGGCGTAGGGGAGGATCGATCGATGAAGTCCAGATATGCACTGCTGATATGTGCTTCGGCTACTGCGCTCGCAGCAACGCCGGCGATGGCGCAGTCCGCGCCGGACGCCGCCGTCCAGGACGCCGCCGTCCAGGCCGGGCCGGCCGAACCGGCCGAGACCGGCGGCCTTGAGGATATCGTCGTCACCGCGCAGAAACGCGCCGAGAGCGCGAACCGCGTCGGCATGTCGATCAGCGCCTTTTCCGGCGAAACGCTGGTCCAGAAGGGCGTGACCGCGCCCAGCGAACTGGTGCGGATCATACCGGGCTTCACCTATACCGAGGCGCCGCGCGGCGCGCCGGTGTTCGCCATCCGCGGCATCGGCTTCGACGATTCGACGCTGGGATCGGCGTCGACCGTCGCGCTCTATGTCGACGAGGTGCCGCTGTCCTATCCGGTCGAGGCACGCTTCGCCGCGCTCGATCTCGAGCGGGTCGAAGTGCTCAAGGGGCCGCAAGGCATCCTGTTCGGGCAGAATTCCACGGCGGGCGCGATCAACTTCATCGCCGCCAAGCCGACCGACTCGGTCTCGGGCGGGATCGACGCCAGCTACAGCCGCTTCAACACGATCGACGTGCGCGGTTTCCTCAGCGCGCCGCTGACCGACACGCTCAAGGTCCGGATCGCGGCGATGACCGTCCAGTCCGGCGACTGGCAGAAGAGCTACACGCGCAACGACGGTCTCGGCGAGAAGCATCAGTTCGCCGCGCGCTTCCTCGCGCAGTGGGACCCGACCGACGCGTTGACGCTGCTGCTCAGCGTCAACGGCTGGATCGATCGTTCGGACACCCAGGCGGTCCAGCTGGTCGAGGCGTTTCCGCTGTTGCCCAACGCCGCGCCGGCGAATTATTCCTTTTATCCGCGCGCGCCGCACAATGCCCGGGCCGCCGACTGGGATCCGAGCCCCGAATTCCCGCTCGAGCGCGACGATAATTTCTTCCAGGCTTCGCTGCGCGGCGACTATCGCTTCAACGAAAACGTGACGTTCACGTCGATCACCTCATTCTCGCGTTATAATCAGGAATTCGCCCTCGACGTCGATGGCGCCGACATCCAGGACTTCCTGATCGGCGACAAGGGGAAGGTGCGGTCGTTCAACCAGGAAATCCGGCTGACCGCGGATTTCGACCAGTTGAAACTGATCGTCGGCGGCAATTATTCGCGCGACAAGGTTCATCAGGCAAATCAGTATCGCCTGAAGGATTCGTCGGTCTTTTTCGGCTTCCTCGGCAATCGCAGCGCCGGGTCCTTCTTCGATGAACCGATCCGCAACATCGCTGCGTTCGGCAATGTCGATTATAGTTTCAACGACGTGATCACGGTCCATGGCGGCATTCGCTATACCGAAGACAAAAGGCGCTACACCGGCTGCACGACCGACGCCGGCGACGGCATCCAGGCGGGGGTGTTCAACATCATCTATGGCATCGCCTATGGCGGGACGTTCAACATCCAGCCCGGCGGCTGCACGTCGAACACCAACGGCGTGCCCGGCCTCGCGCGCTTCAAGCTCAACGAGAATAATGTCAGCTGGCGTGCCGGCGTCGATTTCCAGGTGACGCCGACCACATTGCTCTATGCCAATGTCAGCCGCGGCTATAAATCGGGCAGCTTCCCGTCGGTCAACGTCGTCGCCAACGAGCAACTCGAGGGCGTGAAGCAGGAATCGGTGCTGGCTTATGAGGCGGGCATCAAGGCGGGATTGTTCAACCGGATGGTGCAGATCAACGCCGCCGGCTTCTACAACGACTATAGCGACAAGCAGCTGCGCGGCCGTATTCTCGATCCGTTCGGTTTCTTCGGCATCCTCGACAAGCTGCTCAACATTCCCAAGTCGCGCGTCTATGGCGCCGAACTGCAAGTGCAGGTCGCACCGGCGACGGGGCTGAACATGAGTTTCGGCGGGACCTATACCAACACCAAGGTGACGGACGATTTCTTCGCTTATGATCCGGTCGGCAATCTGTTCAATTATAAGGGGCTGGTCTTCCCGCACACGCCGAAATGGGCGTTCAACGCGTCGGCCGATTATGAGGCACCGATTTCGTCGACGCTCAACGGCTTCGTCGGCGCCAATATCTCCTATCACAGCAAGGCGATCTCGCTGTTCGCCGATCGCGATCTGATCGCACAGAGCGCGCTCGACCCGCTCAACCGCCCCGGCGTCAAAGTCCCGCGCGACGCATTCGACGAAAAAGCCTATACGATCGTCGACGCCCAGATCGGCGTCGCCCATCCCGACAATAAATGGCGGGCGTGGATCTGGGGCAAGAACATCTTCAACACCTATTACTGGAGCAATTCGACCCAGTCGTTCGACTCGATCTACCGGATCGCCTCGATGCCGCGCACCTATGGCGCCACGGTCTCGCTCCGCTTCTGAACACACAGCCCTCCGAAAGCCGGCCGTCCCCGATATCTCGGGGGCGGCCGATTTCATATCGGGTGGGTGAGTGGGCGATCGTTCGGACCGGCCGTCGGATGGCTGCGTCCATCGACGATCGCCCCGGCAATGTGCCGATCGGGTTAATGCGTGTCTCTCGACCTCGCCCAACGCGATCGGCCGATGGCATTGCCTGAAGTCGTCACGTTGCTGCGAAACCGCGGCTTGCGCCGGCCGGTTCAGTCGAAGGTGACGACGGCCCTGCCTTGCAGCGTGCCTGCGCGCAGCCGGTCATAAGCGGATTCGAGATCGTCGAAGGCGAAGCGCTCGACGTCGATCCGGAGCAGGTCGCGCGCCGCGAGGTTGCAGACCTCGCGAAGGTCGGCGCGCTTGCTGCCCAGCGAGATCGCGAACTCGCAACTGGTCGCCATCGTGCCCCAGCCGACCGGGAGCGTACCCATCTCCATGCCGACCAGCACGATGCGACCCTGCGCGCGCGAAACCTTCGCGGCCAGCGCCAGCGTCTGGTCCGATCCCACGAAGTCGATGATCGCCTCGCAACCGCGCCCGCCGGTCAGGTCCATGATCTGTTCGGCGGCGCGCTCATCCGAACGGATCGCGTGGTCGGCACCGAGCGACAGCGCATGCTCCAGCCTGGCCGGCGCGACATCGACCGCGAGGATCCGCGCCTGCGAGAGAATCCTGAGGAACTGGACGCCGAACGCGCCGAGGCCGCCGACGCCGATCACCACCGCGTGCGTGCCCGCCGTCAGTCGCGCCTCGACGCTCTTGACGGCGCGATAGGCGGTGACGCCGGCGTCGGTCAGCGGTGCGACCTTGACCGGATCGAGCGCCCCGATCGCGAGGACCTCCTTGCGCGGAACGACGAGCCAGGGCGCGAGCCCGCCGTCGATGCCGCAGCCGCGGGTGATCGGCAGCGGCCCCCGCGAATTGGTCGTGCAACTCTGTTCGACGCCGTCGAGGCAGAAGTCGCAATGGCCGCAGACCTGCATGTGGTGGACGACGACCGCATCGCCCTCGCGCAGATCGGTGACACCCTGACCGAGATCCTCGATCAGTCCGGCATTCTCATGGCCCAGCGTGTAGCCCGGCTCGAGCCAGTCGGAATAGGGCGGACCCGCCATCATATCGAGATCCGAGCGGCAGAGACCCGCGCCCTTCATCCGCAACACCACTTCGCCGGGCCCCGGCGTCGGCCGCGGCACGTCCTCGAACATCGGGGCGTGACCCCATTCGACGATGCGATATGCTTTCATGGCGATACCCTTTCGCTACGGCACGGATTCCGGCGGGGCGGGCGGCCTCAGGCGGGGCGGACGATCTTGCTGCCGACCAGCGCGGTCTCCACAGCGCAGGTATCGAGATATTCGACGATCTCGCTGACTTTGCCGTCGGTCACCCGCAGCACGAAACAATAAGTGTGCTGGTCATAGGGACCGTGGGGGCCGACGCCATGGACGTTGGCGAGCACCACGGCACGATCGCCCTCGGCGATGATCTCGTCGACGCCCATCTGCGCCGGGACGGTGAAGGTGGAGAGCATCGGGATCATCTCGGTCAGCAGCCGATCCTTGGTGAAGCGCTTGGACAAGGGCGTATCGCCGATGATCGTCCAGGTCGCATCGTCGCTCAGCGTTTCGAATCCGCCGGCGAAATCGCCGCCGACGAGCTTGCCGAAAAATGCCGCCGCCACGTCCTTGGTCGTCGCCATATATCTCTCCTGATTGCCATGGTCGTGTCATGCCGTGCCGCATTCAGGCGAACGGGCGCGGGCCGATCTCGATGCGGATGCCGTGCGGGTAGGGCGAGTTGGGCGCGCGCGGCTGGCCGTGCAGTTCGACCGCCATCGCCGCTTGCGCCAGCGACAGCACCAGCCGATAGAGCCTGGCCTCGGGCGCCGGCATGGCATCGAGCGGAAAAGCCTGGATGTGCGTGAGCGCCGCTTCGGCGCGCGGCAGCATCTGATCGTAAAAGCTGGCGATGTCCGCCATCCCGGCGCAGGCACGGCGATCCCAGCGTGTCTGGCAATCCTCGCCGGCCCAATAATCGACCAGCGGCGCCAGGTCCTCGAACCCGGCCGGCAGACAGGCGTCCGTCATGCCCTCGCTCATGCATGTCCTCCCATGGCCGGTTCCGCATCCCAGACGAGCGGCAGCCGGTCGACGCAGCCGACGATCCCGCACGAAAAGCTGATCGTCGCCTCGGGATCGACGCTGAACTCCGGGATGCGCTTCAGCCATTCCTCGAGCGTGATCCGGATTTCGCGGCGTGCGAGGTGCGCGCCCGGGCATTTATGCGCCCCGTTGCCGAACGTCGAATGATTGGCCGTCGACCGATGGAAGCTGACGTCGAGGGGATCGGGGTTCTCGCGATCGTCGAGGCCGTGGAGCGCGGTCGGCAACACGATCATCTCGCCGCGTTTCATCGTGACGCCCTCGAACTCGATGTCGTCGCGGATCTCGCGCCCGTCGGAGATGATCGGGAAACGGCGCAGCAATTCCTCGACCGCGACGTCGATCAGCGACGGATCCTCCACCAGTTCGCGCCGGCTTTGCGGGTGGGTCGCGAAATGGAGCATGATGAAGCTGAGCATGTTGACGACGGTATCGACCCCGCCGACCAGCACCTGGGCGCAGAGCTCGGCCGCCTCCTTGGGGGTCAGCGGCCGATCGCCGACCTTGCCGTTGACGATCCCGGTGATCAGGTCGGTGCCGCTGCCGCCGCGGCGTGCCTCTGTGATCGGCGCCATATAGTCGACCAGCGCGCGGATCGCGTCCTGGTACAGCATCGTGCCGTCGGGACGCGTCGTCTGGTCGACCCAATATTTGATCTTCGGCGCATCGGTTATCGGCAGATCGACCATCGCCATGAAGATGCGCACCGGCAATTGCTCGGCATAGTCGGTCGTGAAATTGCAGCGTCCCGCCGTCCGGAATCCCTCGATGAGCGCGATCGCGAGATCGCGGATCATCGGCTCGACGCCGGCCACGCCGCGCGGCGAGAGTCCGTTGGTCAGCAGCGCGCGATAGGAGCGATGGGCGGGCGGATCGATCGTCGACGGGGGAAGCTGATGATGCTGGCCATCTTCCTTGGGCACGAACAGCACCCGGCTGGAGAAGCGGTTGTAATCGGCGAAGATGTGGCTGATCAGCCGCCCGCTCGTCGCCACCCAGTGACCGCCGTTGCGCGGGGTCCAGATCAATTCGGGCACGCCCGAATCCTGCAGCGCCTTCCACGCGAGATGATAATCCTCGCGCCCGTTGGGCGGCGCGTAGATGTCGAAATCGACGACCCGCTCCGGCGGGATGTGCGACGGTGTCGCCATGGGCTTCGCCGGGTCAGCAACAATCATGCCTCATCCTCTCCTGATCGCTTTTGCGGACTGCCCCGGACGGTCATCAGCCCGCGAGTCCCTGGTGCGCGGGGATCGTGACGATGATGCCGTCGACCGCGTCGCTCACCTTGAGCTGGCAGGAAAGCCGCGAATTGACCGCCACATCGTCGAGGCAATCGAGCAGTTCCTGTTCGTAGGGCGTCGCCGGTTCGATTGCGGCGAGCCAGGCTGCGTCGATGTAGATGTGGCAGGTCGCGCAGGAGCATCCGCCGCCACATTCGCCATCGATTCCGTCGACGCCGCTATTGACCGCGACCTCCATCAGGGAGAAGCCGTTTCGCGCCTGCACGGACTGCGACGCGCCATCGGCACGCCTGAAGATGATTTCAGCCATTTCTCTCCACACACTCTGCCGGTCTGGTGGCAGCCATCATCTCCAATGCTGACCAATATGTCAATATGCAAGTTTTTGCCGTCGCGCGACATCGATGCCGGCCAAGAGCTTGAAATCGACCCAAATGGTGTCGCGTTGACGGACTGCGCGCGGTGACCGAAGGTTTTTTACTGCTCCGACATACCGGCCTTCGAACCAGGCAAGGATGCGCAAACCAATTTCACGCTGTCCGTTTGGTCAATTCATATTGCGATCGACGCGCGCATCGTATAGCCTGCGGGCATCGGAATGGATGCAACCGGCGAGCCATCGGTCGGACCGCCGACACGGAAGGAGATGGATATGAGCCAGAAGGTGGTGACGGTCTTCGGTGCGACAGGCACGTCGGGCGGTGGCGTGACGCGCCAACTCGTCGCGGCCGGATGGCGGGTTCGCGCGGCGACGCGCGACGCAGCCGGCGACAAGGCGCGCCGCATCGCCGGGACGGGCGCGGAGCCGGTGGTCGCCGACATGGACGACCGTGCCAGCGTCCGCGCCGCGATCGAGGGCGCCGACGCGGTCTATCTCGCCGGACCATCGCTCGCCAACCGCTGGGACATCGGCCAGGCCGTGCAGGGCATCAACGTAGCCGATGCCGTCGCCGAGGTGCGGCCGCCGCACTTCGTCTATCAATCGGCACTCGTCTCGGATGCGCGCGGCGTGCTCAGCGTGGGATCCAAGCGCGCGATCGAGGAGCGGATCGCCGAACTCGAATTGCCCGCGACGATCCTGCGGCCGGGCTGGTTCATGGACAATTTTCTCAATTATTTTCCGATCGAAGAGAAGGATGGCGCGCTCGTCATCGCCATGGCGATTCCGGTCGACAAGGCTAACGGACTCGTGTCCGCCGAGGATATCGGTCGCGCCGCGGCGGTCGTGCTGGGCGATCGCGATGCGCATGTCGGCCGCGACTATGATCTCGTGTCCGACATCCGCAGCCCGGCTGGGATGGCGGCCGCGATCGGTACCGAGATGGGCAAGCCGGCGGTCGCGGTCGAGGTGCCGCTGGCGTCGATCGAACAGTTCTGGCCCGAGGGGCTCGGCCTGTACAAATGGCTGAGCGGCCGCACGCGGGAAGACAGCACCGCCGATCTCGTGGCGCTCGTCGGCACGCCGATCGATTTCGCGCAGTGGGTCCGCGCGCATCTCGCACCTGTCCTGCGCGCGCAGTTCGCGGTCGATGCCTGATGCCGTCGCCGGCGTCCGGCATCTCCGCCTCGCCGATCAACCCTTGCTCGGGCCGTTCGATCCGCTGCTCGAGCGCCGGCCGGTTCCGGGCACCGGCTCGATGGTGATGGAGGTGCGGCTGGCCGCCGGCTTCGAGGTGCCGCGCCATAACCATCCCGAGGAGCAGTTCACCTACATGCTGTCGGGCCGGCTGCAGTTCTGGACCGACGATGCGCCCGAGGGCTTCGTCGCCGGCCCGGGCGATCTCGTCCACGTCCCACCATATGCGTGGCATCGGGCGCTTGCGCTCGACGACGTCGTCGAGCTCGATATCTTCTGTCCGATCCGCCCAGCTCTGCTCAAGCCGCTGATTCCACGGCCTGCGCGGTAGACGCCGAACGATCGCAGGTTATGCTTGGCCGCGATCCACCAGCATCAGCGCATCGAGCGCGACCACGCCCTGGCCGGCCGGGTAGACCATGACCGGATTGAGATCGACCTCGCGGATCGACGGCTCAGCGAGCAACAGCCGGCCGAGCGTCGCGATCAGGTCCGCGACCGCCTCGACGTCGAGCGCCGGCGCGCCGCGGAAGCCGCGGAGCAAGGCGGCGCTCTTGAGCTGATGGAGTTCGCGGATGATCGCGGCGACCGGCAGATCGGGCGTCAGCAGGCGCACATCCTGCAGGATCTCGGCCTGCACGCCGCCGAAGCCGACCAGGATCACCGGACCCCAATCGGGATCGCTGCGCGCGCCGACGATCAGTTCGGTGCCGCGCGCGCCCATGCCTTCGATCAGCACGCCGTCGAGCACCAGCCCGGGGCGATGGCATGCGACGTCGGCGTGGAGCCGCGCCCAGCCCGCGGCCAGCGCGGCCCGGTCGCCCAAATTGAGCACGACGCCGCCGGCATCGCTCTTGTGGCTGAGATCGGCCGACTGCGCCTTGAGCACCACCGGATAGCCGACCGCATCGGCGGCGGCGATTGCGTCGTCGAGCGACGTCACGAACCGGCCGGCGGGGAAGGGGATGCCGAGCGGGGCGAGCAAGGCCTTCGATCGATATTCGGGGATCACGCCGCCCGCGCCGTCCAATCCCTCGAGCGCGAGCGGCGACGTGTCGCCGATCGCCGGATCGCGCCCGGTCAGGCGGGTCAGCCGCTTGATCGCGCGAAACGCGCGTTCGGTGGAGGGGAAATAGGGGATCCCCAGCGCGCGCAGCCCGGCGATGTAATCCGCGGGTACGACCGCGCCTTCATCGAGGCCGGCGAAGATCACCGCCTTGTCGGGCTTCAGATCGCGCATCGTCCGCAGGATCGGCGGGATCTTGAGTCCGCACGTCGCCGGATCGGTCTGGATGATCGCGATCACGATGCTGCCGAAGCGGTCGTGGTCGGCCAGCGCGGTCAGCACGCGCGCATAGATGTCCGGATCGACGAGGCCTTGCGCGGTCAGGTCGGTCGGATTGCTGACCGCGACGAAGTCCGGCATCGCCGCGCGCAGGGCGGGCGCATTGGCGTCGTCGAGCACGGGCAGGTCGACGCCGAGCGCCTCGCACAGGTCGAGCGTCAGCGCCTTGAACGCGCCCGATTCCGCCACCACCGCGGTCCCGCCGGCCGGCAGCGCCCGACAGCGCAGCACGATCTCGGCGATGTCGCCCAGTTCCTCGAGCGTTTCGGCGACGACGACGCCGGCGCGCTCCACCTTGACGCGCATCACCTGATAGTCGCCGGCCATCGCGCCGGTGTGCGTCGCGGCGGATTCGCGCGCGGCTTTGCTCTGGCCCGGATGGAGCAGGACGATGGTCTTGCCCGCCGCATGCGCCCTGGCCGCCGCCGCGAGGAAGCGCCGCGGTTCGCGGAACTGCTCGACGATCATCGCGATCACCCGCGTCGCGGGATCGTCGAGCAGATAGTCGACATAATCCTCGACGCCGCTCGCGGCCTCGTTGCCGGTCGAGATCGAGAAGGAGAGCGGCAGGTCGCGGCTCGCGAGCGTCACGCCCAGCACCGCCGCCATCGCACCGCTCTGCGAGACGATACCGACACGGGGGCCGTTGGCGACGTCCCTGAAGCTGGTCTCGACGAAGGTCAGCGGGATGCGGTCGACATAATTGACCGCGCCGAGGCAATTGGGACCCTCGACGATCATATTCGCCGCTTTGGCGATCCTCGCGATCTCGCGCTGTTCGGCCAGGCCTTCCTCGCCGCCTTCGGCAAAGCCCGAGGAGAAGATGATCGCCGCCCCGACCATGCGCGCCGCCAGCGCCTTGACGCTGTCGAGCACCGCCGCACGCGGGATCGCGAGGATCGCGACATCGCAGCCGTCGGGCAGATCGGCGATCGCCTTGAGGCAGCGCCGCCCGCCGATCTCGTCGCGCTTAGGATTGATCAGATGGATCGCGCCGGCAAAGCCGTTGCGATCGAGATTGGCGAGCACCGAAGCGCCGAGCGCCCCGGCCTTGTCCGATGCGCCGACGATGACGATCGAACGCGGCCGCAGCAGCCGGTCGATCGGCTGCGCGCTGTCGCGGGTGGCGGGTGCGGCGAGCGTATCGACCGGCATGATCTACTCCTTGAGATCCGACGCCGCAAAACGGCAGCATCGGCATTCATAGCGACGTCGTGCCCGCTCTGTTGAAGCTGTACCCCCGCGAAGGCGGGGGTACAGAGTCGCTTGCAAAGGGGCCGGGCTCCCGCCTTCGCGGGAGCACTGGAAATTGTCGTCGGGCGAATTTTACGCGGGACGCTTACGCCTTCGTCTTGTCGTACGCACCCAGCCCGGGCTTGTAGCTCTTGTCGTCGATGAACTGCCTGATGCCTTCCTTGCGGCCCTCATTGTCATAACTGTTCGCCGCTTCCTGCGCGCGGATCAGATAATCCTCGCCATTGTCGTAGGTCATCTCGCCGACGCGGCGGACCGCATCCTTGGTCGCCTTCAGCGCGACCGGATTTTTCTGGAGCAGGACATTGGCAACCGCGGTGACGCGCGCCTTGAGGTCGGCGAGCGGCATCGATTCATTGACCAGGCCCTGCGCCGCCGCCTGCTGGCCGGTGAGGTTCTCGCCCATCATCGCGTGGTACATCGCATTGCGGAAGCTCATCAGTTCGACGGCGATCTTGGTCGCGCCGCCGCCGGGGAGAATGCCCCAGTTGATCTCGGAGAGGCCGAATTGCGCCTCGTCGGCGCAGAACGCCAGGTCGCATCCGAACAAGGGTCCATAAGCGCCGCCGAAGCACCAGCCGTTGATCATCGCGATCGTCGGCTTCTGGTACCAGCGCAGCCGCCGCCACCAGCTATAGGCCTCGCGCTGCGCTGCGCGCGTGCCAGCGAGGCCGAGCGCCTCGGTCTCGCGGAAATATTCCTTAAGGTCCATGCCCGCCGACCACGACGTGCCTTCGCCGCCCAGCACCAGCACGCCGACATCGTCGCGGAATTCGAGTTCGTCGAGCACGCGCAGCATCTGGCGGTTGAGCTTGGGACTCATGCAGTTGCGCTTCTCCGGACGATTGAAGCTCACCCAGGCAATATTGCCCTCGACGGTGTAGGCGACGGTATCCTGCTCGGTACGGTCGGCGAGTATCGTGGCTGTGGTCATGTCTGATCCTTTACGGAAAGCGGAGAAATGGAAAATCCTGCGGTCGCACTCAAATCGGATAATGGCCGGGCTCGGTCTCGATCGTGATCCAGCGCAATTCGGTGAAGGCATCGATGCCGGCCTTGCCGCCGAAGCGGCCGTAACCCGAGGCCTTGACGCCGCCGAACGGCATCTGTGCCTCGTCATGCACGGTCGGGCCGTTGACGTGGCAGATGCCCGACCTGATCTGGCGCGCGACGCGCAGGCCGCGCGCGGTGTCGCGGGTGAAGACCGCGGCCGACAGGCCATAGTCGGTGTCATTGGCGAGTTCGACGGCATGCGCCTCGTCGCGCGCGCGGATCACCGCGACCACCGGCCCGAAGCTCTCGTCGCGGAACAATTTCATGGCCGGCGTCACTCTGTCGATGACGTGGGCGGGCATCAGCACGCCGTCGGCCGGGCCGCCAGTGGCCTGCACCGCGCCGGCCGCGAGCGCTTCGTCGATCAGGCCCTGGACATGAGCAACCGTCTTGACGTCGACGACCGCGCCCAGCGGCGTCTTGCCTTCGCGCGGATCGCCGACCGTCATCGTCGCGACCTTCGCCTGGAACTTCGCGACGAACGCGTCGGCGACGGCGTCGACGACGATGATCCGTTCGGTCGACATGCAGATCTGGCCCTGGTTCATGAACGCGCCGAACGCCGCCGCCTTGACCGCCTCGTCGAGATCGGCATCGTCGAGGATGATCAACGGCGCCTTGCCGCCCAATTCCAGCAGCACCGGCTTCAGATGCGTGGCGGCGCGCTGCGCGATGATCCGGCCGACCTGCGTCGATCCGGTGAAGTTGATCCGCCGCACCGCCGGATGGTCGATCATCGCGCCGACGACATCGCCGGCATCGGCGGGCGCATTGGTCACCAGATTGACGATACCGCCGCCCAGGCCAGCCTCGATGAACGCCTCAACGATCAGCGCGTGGGTGCGCGGGCATTGCTCGGAGGCCTTGAGCACCACCGTGTTGCCGCAGGCCAGCGGCATCGCGATCGCCCGCACGCCGAGGATGATCGGCGCATTCCACGGCGCGATGCCCAGCACAACGCCGGCCGGTTCGCGCAGCGCCATCGCGATGCAGCCGGGCTTGTCCGACGGAATCACCTCGCCGCCGATCTGCGTCGTCATCGCTGCGGCCTCGCGGACGATACCCACCGCCAGCATGTGATTGAAGCGCGCCCAGCCCTCGGTCGCGCCGATCTCGTGCTGCATCGCATCGACGAAATCATCCGCCTTCGCCGCGACCGAATCGGCGGCCTTGTTCAGCGCCGCGCGCCGCGCATTGGGGCCCAGCGCCGCCCAGGCCGGAAACGCGGCCTGGGCCGCCTCGACCGCTGCGATCGCATTGGCCGGCGTGGCGGCGGCGGCGCGAGTCGTCACCGCGCCGGTCATCGGGTCGCAGCGATCGTAGGTGACTGTCGCTGCAACGCTTTTCCCCCCGATCGACAGCGAAATGATGTGCACGGTCATCGACACTCTCCAGCAGCTTTATGTTATGTAACATATCAATATTGATTGTCCTGCGCAATAGCGATACGGCCGGACCATGATCGCACCCCAGACAGCGCCGGCTGGCCCGGCCGGCTTGCACAATCCGCTCGACGCGCTGCTCGGCTATCAGCTGCGCCGGGCCTCGACCGTGATGATGGCCCATCTCGGTGCGGCGCTCGCCGAAACCGGCCTGACGCCCACCGAGGCGTCGATCCTGCTGCTGATCGACGCCAATCCGGCCTGCACCCAGAGCGACCTCGGCCGCGCGCTCGCGATCAAGCGCGCCAACATGGTGCCGCTGATGTCCGGCCTGCTGAAGCGCGGCGCAGTCGAACGCGCGCCGGTCGACGGACGCTCGCAGGCGCTGAGCATCACCGCGAACGGGCAGGCGCTGGTCGCCGACGTGCGCAGCCGGATCGACCGCCACGAGCAATGCTTTCAGGGCCAGTTCGACGCAAAGGCGCTGGACGCGATGATCGCCGGACTGCAACTGATCCGCGCTACGGTGCAGGACGAGGCGTGAGTGCGGACTGAAGCCGGTCCGGCATGACGGCAAGGGAGTCGCAATCCGCCAGGTGACGCGTTATATGCGACATGTGTCGGAGGCGATGATGGCAAATGTTTACAAGGATGATCAGGGCGACGGGGGTGATTTCGCGCGCGCCGCCGGACTATTGGGCGGGCGCGCAACCTTCAGGCACGGCGTCGCCAACGCGCTTGCGGTTCACGACCTGATCCTGGCGGGATTCCCCGGTGCCGCGTTGACCCGGCTCGTGTCCAGCGTCCCGATATTGCAGCGTCCGGATGTTCTGGAACGCGCCGTCGGGATCAGCCAGCGGACGCTCCAGCGGCGCAAAGGCGAGGCGACCGCGAAAGCGCTCAGCCCGGAGCAGAGCGGACGCGCATGGAAGTTCGCCGAGGTCCTGGCACAGGCGATTTCGGTGTTCGGCTCGCAGGAAGAGGCGGAGCGCTGGCTCGAGCGCCCGGCGATCGGGCTCGATCAGCATCGGCCGATCGATCTGCTTGCAACGCCCGCCGGAACCGAACTCGTCGAGCAGCATCTGGAACGCATCGCGTTCGGCGTCTACGCGTGATTCCGCTGCCCGGCGCACTGGGCGGCGCCGGACTCTTCGGCTGGCGCGTCGATCAGCAGATCTATGCATCAAGCTGGGACAGCGGCGAGGGCGCCTTCCGCCAGGGCGGCCGCTGGAACCGCAAAGGCACGCGCGCGGTCTATGGCTCGATCGATCCCGCGACCGCGATCCTCGAAGTGGCCGTGCACAAGACCTTTGCCGTGCTCGACACGGTTCCGCACGTGCTGACCGCATTCGAGGTGACGGACGTGTCGGCGGTCCACATCGTGCAAGCAGCCGACGTGCCGAACCCGAACTGGCTGCGGCCGGGCATTCCGAGCGCCGGTCAGCAGCAATTTGGCGAGGATCTTCTCGCTGCCCATCGCTTCGTGCTCGTGCCGAGCGCGGTTTCGAGCCACAGCTGGAACCTGATCTTCGACGCGACCCGCGCGGCGGGTGCCTATGTGCGGATCAGTCAGGAACGGTTCGCGCTCGACGGCCGCCTTCACCCGCCGGTGCGTTGATCGCGCAGGCGCCGACAAACCGTCATTCAGCGGCATGTTTCAACGACGATGCGGCGCGCCCGTCGGTTTCGGAATTGAATGCATTGTCACCGAATTACACCTTGGCACCGACTGATCACCTGAAGAAGCGTTGCTTGAAGAGCAGTTCCTCGGCTGGCGTGTTGAACCCGATGCCTTCCATCTTGCCGGTCGGCCCTTTCAATATATCGACCGTGATGCCGTTCTCGCGCGCCCAGGCCTCGACCTCGGCGACCGCAGGCGCCTTGAGCTGGGCGATCGTGGCTTTGCCGCGCGGTCCCTTCTTCTGCCACGCCGTCACGCGATCGATGTGCGCCTTGTGCTTGTCCGTCACCCTCGATGGTCCTTCCGATGCTTGCGAGGCCCCGACGCCCGTTTCGAGTGAATATCACGACGTTCGACCGATGTCGTCCGGTGGTCAATGCATCCGCGATTGACATCTCAGCTGCGCCCGACACCGCGTCGAGCGTCGGTGACATGGCCGGGGATCCGACGCACCGGCGTGGAACGGCGCCCCCTGCCGCGCGTTGGGGCGACCAGATAGCCGGAGAGATATGATGCGCAAAGTGACTCTGATCGCGACGCCGCTGGCCCTTGCCCTGGTGCTGGCCGGCTGCGGCGAGAAGGCATCCGAGACGGCCGCCGACGCCGAAAACAGCGTCTCCAACGCGGCAGCCGATGCCGGCAACATCATCGACAATGCCGCCGACGACGTCAAGGACGCGCTGACGGCCACGCCCTCGCCACAGCAGTTCGTCGACAAGGCCGCGAAGAGCGACGCGTTCGAGATCGCCTCGGCCAAGCTCGCCAAGGAGAAGGCGACATCGCCTGGCCTCAAGAGCTTCGCCGCGATGATGATCACCGATCACACCGGCTCGACGAGCAAGATCAAGGCCGCCGCGGCCAAGGCGAGCCCGGCGATCAAGCCCGATGCCACGCTGACCGATGACGAGAACGACAGGCTGGCCGATCTCGGCAAGCTGAAAGGTGCCGATTTCGACAGGAAATATGCCAGCCAGCAGGTCGACGCGCACCAGAGCGCGCTGTCGCTGATGTCCGACTATGCCGAGCATGGCGATGCCGCCCCGCTCAAGGCGGCAGCGGCCGAGATCAAGCCCAAGGTGCAGAAGCATCTCGACAAGATCAAGGCGCTCGAGGACGAACTGAAATAAGCGGTCGTCGACGAGCACCGGCGCGGTCGCGCGCCGGTGCGGCGGGAAAAAGCTCTTCCGGCGTTCGATCGGCAGGTGATCCCGTCCGCGATCCCCGTGCAGGAGATCGCGGACAGGTGCCGTCTGTCCAATGGCCCGGCCGCTACAGCACCCAGTTCGCCGTCGTGCCCGTCGCATCTCCGCTGAACAGGATCGAGAAGTCGGCGATGCCGTCGCCATCGTCGTCGGCGCGCAAGGTGGTGGTGTTGGTGCCCGCGTCGAACGCGAGGATCAATTGGCCCGCCACGCCCGAGAAGCTGCCGACCCGGGTGAATGCCTCGTTGATCCCGGCGGTGCCGGTGTCGGCATCGATCGCGGCTAGGTCGAGGATGTCGCCGGCCGCGAAGTCGGTGATCCGGTCGGCATTGGCGCCCGGGCTGCTGTCGCTGGTCGCCAGATAGACGAAGCGGTCGTTGCCGCCGCCGCCGGCCAGCATGTCCTTGCCGCCATTGCCGGTCAGGACGTTTGCCGCGGCGCTGCCGGTCAGCGTGTCGGCGAAGTCCGAACCGGCGATGTTTTCGACATTGACGATCGTGTCGAGGCCGTGCCCGCCATGCACCGTCTGCGCACCCGTGATCGCCAGGCTGATTGTCACGCCGCCCGATGCGACCTTGAAGCTGACCGTGTCGGTGCCGGTACCGCCGTCGATCAGGTCGTTGCCCGCATAGCCGATCAGCAGGTCGTTGCCGTTCTGCCCGCGCAGCACGTCGTTGCCCGCGCCGCCGTCGAGCGTGTCGTTGCCGGTGGCGCCGCCGTCCAGCGTGTCGTTGCCCGTGCCGCCGGTCAGGACATTGGCGTTGATGCCGCCGGTCAGCCGGTCGTCCAGCGCAGAGCCGGTCAGATTCTCGATCGAGACCAGCGTGTCGGTGCCCGCGCCGATCGTGTCCTGCGCGCCGGCGACGCCGAGACTGACGGTCACGCCGGCGGCGGCGCCGGCATAGCTCGCGGTGTCGACATTCGCGCCGCCGTTCAGATCGTCATTGCCAGCGCCGCCGTTGAGCAGGTCATTACCGCCATTGCCGATCAGCCCATTGTCCGCTCCGTTGCCGGTGAACTGATCGTCGAAGCCGGTGCCGATCAGAGTCTCGATCGATATCAAAGTGTCGGTGCCGGCGGCGCCCGAGGCCTGGGTGGTCGCGAGCGCGAGATTGACCAGCACGCCGCTGGTGGCGCGATAATAGTCGGCGGTGTCGATGCCGTCGCCGCCGTCGAGCGTGTCGCTGCCCGCGCCGCCCGCCAGCCGGTCGTTGCCGGTGGCGCCGGTCAGGACGTTCGCGAAGGCGTTGCCGGTCAGTGTGTCGTCGAATGCGCTGCCGGTGACGTTCTCGATCGAAATCAATGTGTCGGTGCCGCCGCCGCCGGTATTCTGCGCCGAGATGGTGACGAGGTTGACGGTCACCGCCGCCGCGGCGCCGGCATAGTCGGCGGTGTCGCTGCCCGCGCCGCCGTCGAGCCGGTCGCGGCCGAGCCCGCCGGCGAGCATGTCGTTTCCGCCGCCGCCGCTCAGCGCATTGTCGGCGGCGTTGCCGATCAGCCGGTCGTTGCCCGATCCGCTCGCCGCATTCTCGATCACGACGCCGTTGGCGATCGTGTAGCCGCCGAACACGCCATAGGCGTAGCTGACGAAGCCGCCGCCGCCGGTCTCATATTCCAGCGTTGCCGGACGCAGGTCGATCAGCGTGTCGCGCGCGCCGGTATAGACGATCCGGTCGATCCCGCCCGCGTCCCAGATCGACGAATAATAGGTCCCGGCCGCGTTGACGTCCTTCAGCACATAGCTGTCGTTGCCGGTCGCCCATTCCTCGTTGACGCCATATTTGTCCTGGATCGCGGCGATGTCGAACGCCATCAGCCCGCCGAGATAGCCATAGCCGACATCGGTCGCGGCATTGCCATAGGGCGAGGTCTGCCAGCCATCCTCATAGGACATCATCGTGAAGACGCCCTGGTTGAGGTCATAGTCGCCTAGCGTATAGTCGGCGACCGGTCCTTCGGACTCGACGCCGCGCATGATCCCGGAATGGCCGCCATTGTCGTGCGGGTGCGCCAGGCCGTGGCCATGGCCGAATTCGTGGATCAAGGTGACGAACGAGAAGCCGCCCTGCGCCAGATTGGTCGCGGTCCAGCGATAGTCGCCCGAATTGAACTGGGCGAGGCCCTCGTCGGACTCGCCCGGCGGACTCATCGAGCCGAGCAAGCTGACGCCCGGGCCGGGCGTGCCGCTGTAGGTGACGTAAAAGAAATCGGCCTCCTCGCGGGTGAACACCTCCTGATAGACCACGTCGGCGACCTTGGAGAATTCGCCGAGCGCGGTGAACACCGCGGTGCGCTCGAAGTCCTTCGCGCCGACCGCGACGATCGCCGGCGGCAGGCCGGGATTGGTCGGGTCGTTGGTGACGAACACGTCGCCGGCCCGGGCGAAATAGATCTTGACCACATTCTTGCCCGCCACGCCGTCATGATCGGCATCGGGCGTTGCCGGCGGGTTGGCCGTCGTCCGCGGCCCCTCGACGCCGTCGGGATTGCGCACCGTGCCATCGACCTGCGTGCCCCAGTCGATCGCATAAAGCGGGCTGTCGGTATCGTAATAGGGTTGATAGGCGTCGGCGGGCGCGGGATTGATGAACAGTTCATAGTCGCCGACCAGGTCGCCATTGCCGCCGTCCTCGGCGATGTTGTCGTAGGCGCGGGCATTGATGTAATAGGTGCCGCTGGGGCCGGGCGTGAAGGTGGTCAGCACGTCGAAGCCCGAATTGGCCTCGTTCATCGGCGTCGTCGCGCCGCCGTCCGCGCTGGTGACCAGATTGCCGGCCGCGTCGTAGATTTCGACATAGGAATCCGAAAGCGGGATCGCGTTGGGACCCGCGGTCGTGCCGTACATGCCGATCTGATAATCGACGCCCGCGGTCAGCGTGACCGCGTAGAAATCCTGGTCGCCCACGGTATCGATCGACGAGAACACCGATCCGCCGCCGACGGTCAGCGTTGCCGTCGTCGAGATGTCGTCCGGCACGGTGTCGCTGCTCGCCAGCGGCACCACCGCGCCGGTCGGCACGCGATCGCCGATATAGTCGACCTCCAGCGCGGTCGTCGCCTTGGCGTAGGCGGCCGGCGACCCGGTGAGGAAGATCGGAATCGTCGCGGCGTCGTCGCCGCGATCGTGATTCAGCAGGGCCGGATCGATTCGTTTCGCGCGCATGGACTCGTCTCCCCAGGGCGCGCGGCCATGCGCCGGCCGCACGCGGCGGAGGCCGGCCGGGAATGCGGCGCGTATAGGACGAGGGGCGAAAGCGGTGCCGCGTGCCGGGCAGCAACGAATGGCGCGGACGCGGTGGACAACCCAGGACCCCCAATTCGGTCGTTGCGAATGCAACGGTATCAGCCGAATCGCACGCGGGGCGATTTGGTTCCCGCGCCGTTAGACATTGCGGCGACGAACCCTGCCAGCCTGCACGACCCTCTCGCCTGGGCGAGCGACGGCGCGCGCTAGCCTGACTCCGCGCTCCGGCCATGCGGTGGAGACGTTTGTCGTTTCCCTGCCGGGATTCCGCGTCAATAGTCTTGCTCCTGTCATAAGATCGGCTTTAGCTCTCGCGACGTGTGCGTATGGGAGTCGCGAGATGGTCGATTTTATTGGTGGTGCCGGCCCGGACAATTTCTCGGGCAGCGGCAACAATGATCAGGCGCAGGGATTTGGCGGAAACGATGTCCTGTCGGGCAATGGCAGCAACGATATTCTGGCGGGCGGCGCCGGCGCCGATCAGCTTGACGGCGGCACCGGCGACGATGTGCTCTATTCGGGTGAGATCTCGCCGCCCTATGTCTTTCCGGAATATTTCGATCCGGAAATCTTCGTCCCTCCCCTGTTCGATACCGGTTCCGAGCACGACCTGCTCAACGGCGGATCGGGCAGCGACACGATCGTCGCCGGCTATGGAGACACGATCGACGGCGGGGATGGCCTCGATCGTCTGCTGATCAGCTTAGAAGGCGCCGCCAGCGGCGTCACGGCGAATCTCCTGACGGCGAACATGCTGACGGTGGACGGCACCGTCATCACCGGGATCGAACAGGTCCTCTGGGTCAATGGCAGCCAACACGACGACACGCTGGCCGCTCGCGGCGTGGTCTTCGGACTGGATGGCAATGACCACATCTCGAGTCCTGACCTGGGTCAACTCTACGGCGGCGCAGGCGACGACACGCTGGATCTGAGCGCCTCCAACGTGAACGCCGACGTTTATGCCATGGGAGAAGAGGGCAATGACACCCTTCTTGCCGGCAGCAATTGGCAGGTGCTCGACGGCGGCGTGGGCGACGACATCATCATCGGACTCAACGGACAGAACGTACCGTCGGGCGCCTATTCGCTGCAGTTCCTGGGCGGCGACGGCGATGATCTGCTTGATGGCGGGACCTTCGGACAAGGGCTTACGGGTGGTGCCGGGGCGGACCTGCTCTACGGCGGCGGCGACGCCGATTCGCTCAGCGGCGGTGACGGCGACGACATTGCCTACGGCGATTTCAGTCCGCGCGGCACCATCGACAGCGGTTCACCGGGCAATAACGACGATTTCCTCTACGGTGGTGACGGTGCCGACATCCTTTATGGCGAGCAGGGTAATGACGTCATCAATTCCGGAGATAATTTCGGTACCATATCCGGTGGAGGGATCGAGCATGACCAGCTGTTCGGCGGGACCGGCGCGGACGATCTTCTGATCGGCTATGGCGACGACGCTTTTGGCGGGGACGGCAATGACACACTGTCCCTCAACCTGCTCGGCGCCGGCACGGGACTGACGATCGACAGTGCTATCATCGCCGACGGCGGGACGCACGACATCGGCGGCGGCACGATCAGCAGCATCGAGGCGGTCCAGCGCATCTACGGCTCTGACTTCGGCGATTTGATCTTCGCCCGCCGGGCGATGACCGTCTATGGCGGCGGCGGCAACGATCAATTGATCGGGCAGGACGAACGCGTCAGTTTCTTCGGCGGGGACGGCGACGACACCCTCTCCGGCACGCCGGAAAACGACCGGTTGAACGGCGACGCCGGATCGGACACCGCCTCTTATGCCGCGGCGCTTTCCGCCGTCACGCTGACACTGGGTACGGCCAATCCGCAGGATACCGGCGGCGCGGGCCTCGACCAGCTGGTCTCGATCGAAAATCTGATCGGCTCGGCATTCGACGACATGCTCGCCGGCAATATCCAGGACAACCGCCTGTCGGGCGGCAGCGGCAATGACCGCCTCGAGGCGGATGCCGGCAATGACCGGCTCGATGGCGGCGACGGGACCGACACGGTCACCTACGCCTTCGTCGCTGCCGGCGTGGCCGCCGATCTCGCCGCCGGCACGGCAATCGGCGCCGGCACGGACAGCCTCATTTCGATCGAGAATATAACCGGCTCGGCCTTCGCCGACACGCTCGGTGGCACCGCCGGCGCCAATATATTGTTTGGCCTCGCCGGCGACGATCTGATCCGCGGCGGCGCGGGCGACGACGCCATCGACGGCGGCGCGGGCATCGACACCGCCTCTTATGCCGGCGCGGCCAAGGCCGTGACCGCCAGTCTCGTGACCGGCACCGCCAGCGGCGGCGCGGGCAGCGATACGCTCGCCGGGATCGAGAATCTCGTCGGCTCCTCCTATAACGACGTGCTGACCGGCGACGGCAACGCCAACCTCCTCGACGGCGGCGCCGCGCTCGGCGCGGATCGGCTCGACGGCGGCGCCGGCATCGACACCGTCACTTACGCGCAGGCTGCGGCGCGCGTCGTCGTCAGCCTCGCGCTGGCCACCGCGCAGAACACGCTCGGTGCCGGCACCGACACGCTCGTCGCGATCGAGAACCTCATCGGCTCGGCCTTCGCCGACACGCTGACCAGCACTGCCGGCGCCAATGTCCTGACCGGCAACGCGGGCATCGACATCCTCAACGGCCTCGGCGGCAACGACGTGCTGAGCGGCGGCAACGACAATGACACGCTTGCCGGCGGCGACGGCGACGACAGCCTCGATGGCGGCGCCGGCACGAACGACATCGCCAGTTTCGCCGGCGCCGCGGCCGCGGTGACGTTCAGCCTCGCCGTCGCCGGCGCGCAGAACAGCGGCGGGGCCGGCACCGACACCCTGGCCAACATCGAAGGCCTGATCGGCACAGCCTTTGCCGACACGCTGGCGGGCAATGCCGGCGCCAACAGCCTCGCCGGCGGCGTCGGTAATGATCTGATCCGCGGCGACCTCGGCAATGATATGATCGACGGCGGCTCGGGCATCGACACGCTCGATTATGCCGCGCTCGGCGCCGGTATCACGCTCAACCTGGTCAGCCAGTCGGCGCAGAACACGGGCGGGGCAGGGACCGATACCGTCCGGGGGATCGAGAATGTGATCGGCACCGCCTTCGCCGACGTGCTGACCGGCAATGAATTCGGCAACATCCTCACCGGCGGCGGCGGCAACGATATGCTGGCGGGCGGACTCGGCAACGACACGCTCGCCGGCGGGGCCGGGATCGACACCGCGACCTATGGAGCCGCCGCCGGCGGCGTGAAGGTCAATCTCGGCAGTGCGGCGGCGCAGACCACCGTGGGCGCGGGCAGCGACACGCTGAGCGGCATCGAAAATCTCAACGGTAGCGGCTTCGACGACAGTTTCACCGGCGACGCCGGCAACAATGCGCTGACCGGTAATGGCGGCAACGACATGCTGGTCGGCGGACTCGGCGACGACCTGCTGTCAGGCGGTGCCGGCAGCGACACCGCCAGTTTTGCCGGTGCGACCGCCGGCGTCACGATCAACCTGTCGCAGACGGTCGCCCAGAACACGATCGGCGCCGGCATCGACACGCTGGCGAGCATCGAGAATTTGATCGGCTCGGCGCTCGCCGACACGCTGACCGGCAATGCCCAGCTCAACATCATCACCAGCGGCAATGGCGACGACCTGATCGATGGCGGCAGCGCCAACGACACGCTCGACGGCGGCGGTAACAACGACATGCTCAAGGGCGGCAGCGGCGACGATCTGCTGACCGGCGGCGTCGGCCGCGACCTGCTCACCGGCGGCGCCGGCAATGATCGCTTCGTCTATCTCGCCAGGACCGACAGCGCGGCCGGCGCCAATTCCGATCGCATCGCCGACTTCGCGCTGGGCGATATCCTCGACCTGTCGGCGATCGACGCCAATGCCAACCCCGTCGGCAGTAACGACGCCTTCGTCCGCGTCACCGCTTTTACGGGCGTGGCCGGCCAGTTCACGCTGGCATTCAGCGGCGGAACGACCACTTTGCTCGGCGACACCAATGGCGATGGTGCCGGCGATTTCTCGGTGCTGTTCACGGGTGATGTGACGGCGATGACGGGGAATTGGGTGCTTTGAGGCGGTGGTGGGCACCCGGGGGCGTCGCCTCGGGCAGAATCAGCCCACCGACAGGCGTCGACCCTAGGCGGCAGTCAAATTGGGTGGACCAAGATGTTGAAGAAAATCGGGCTTGCCCAAGGTCACGCCCGCAGCGCGAAGGATCGCGTAGGCCGTCGTGACATGAAAGAAGAAGTTGGGAAGCGCAAAACCGGTCAGATACTCGTCGCCGGTAAACGCATATCCCATGCCGTTGGGAAACTTCAGGCTGATGGCGCGCTCTTCACTGCCGGCCAGGGCCGAGCGATCGAAGCTCTCGACGAAAGCGACCGTGCGCGCACACCGATCCTTCAGCTCGGCGAAACTTGCCTCGGTGTCGGCCATCACGGGCGCATCGACACCGGCAAGGCGCGCCATCGCATTTTTGGCGCTGTCCGATGCCATTTGATACTGCGCCGAAAGCGGCCGCATGTCGGGTGCGAGCCTGGCCTCGATCAACGCGCTTTCCGGCTTTTCGGCGCCAGCCTTGTCGAGCCAGGCGCTCATGTCCCTGAGCGAGGCCGCAAAAATCGGCGCGGAGGCATCGTAAAGGGTAAAGCTCATCATATTTCCTCGCAGGCATCCAGACTTGTCGCGGGGATATGGCGGCTGGTTTGCGTTTGGCAACCGCGATCTCGATGGTATCGATCGGTCGCCCAGCCGGTCGGCTGGTCGGCAGGAGCGCGAGCGAGGCTTCAAGCGTGATCAACATCGCTCCCGTTCGCGCCCGATTCGTGTGATTACCGACGCACGAGCTTAGTCGAGCTAAGGTTTCGAACAGGATGTCACCGTAATCTCAAAATCATCCTTTCCAAATGCGCTTTTTTCATTCATCAGGCGCCTCCATCGCGGAAGGGGGACTAAGCATGAAGAACGGGGTTTTTGTTGCGCTTGTCGCAGTTCTGGGCGTTCAGCTCGGCGGTTGCGCTACGGTTATGAACGGCACGAAAACGAGCTATATTGCCGATTCGAAGCCGACTGGGGCTCAGGTCAAGTTCACCAATGGCACGGAATGCACGACGCCGTGCAGCCTTGAATTCAAGCGCAAGGACGATCTCCGCGCGGACATCACGCTGGCGGGCTTCAAGCCGGCCTATGTGCTGATCCAGTCGAAGCTGGGCGGCTCGGCATTCGGTAACATCCTGCTCGGCGGCGGCGTCGGTGCCATCGTCGATGGCACCAATGGCTCCAGCAACCGGCTCTATCCGCGTCCACTGATCGTTCAGCTGGCGCCGGAGGGAAGCGACCAGGAGGCCGTTCTGCTCGACAAGAACGGCAAAGTGGCTATGACGGTTCGCGCGCATAATGACTCGGTCAAGGTGGACGTGGCCAAGACCATCGGTGCCAAACTGGCGGGCCTGGAGCAGTAATCGCGTCAGGACCTGTTCGCGATCCCGGAGAAGGGCGCGATCAAGGACCTGGACAAAGGGATCGTGACACGGGTCGGAACGATTCGGACCGAGCGATCAACGATTCGGTCAATGCCTCTCCATCGCAAGATGGGGAGGCATTTTCTGTCCAGCGGAATTGCGCGTCCGCGCCACCGCCACATCCTCGGTATGTTGCTCGTCCAGCGGCGCCAAGGTGCAACAGGCCGTAGCCATGGAGAGCGTCGCCCCTCCCATCGGGCCGATCTTGCGGACCTCGATCGGGTCCGGCCCCTTGACCGAACTGCGACCCGGCATCTCGACCGGCGCCTTGATCCTTTTGTCTTTGATGCTCACGATCCGCATTCCATTTCTCAGGCAAGTCTACGACCTACGTGTATTGCTCGAAGCATTGACGGGGAGTCGGGTACTGTGAGGCGAGGGCGCGCGGGGCGCCGTTCATGGTCGTGAGGCGGTCGGGCGCTTCCGAGCCGGACTTTCGACGACGCGCTTGGCGGCGTCCCTACTTCCATTTTGGTGAAGGCGTCCAACTGGTTGACCGGAATCGGGGCACGAACCGGATGGATGCTTTGCCGCCAATTGATCGGCGCTTGCATCACTCGCTCGGAATGGCAATATTCTAGTCACGGTGACCAGATTGGAATTTCGATGCCGGCGAACGAGACACAGGATCACGCGCCAAATGTCGCTCACCGGCGGTGGCGGTTGCAGGACGCCAAAGCAAGGTTCAGCGAAGTCGTGCGCCTCGCTCGTGAAAGCGGTCCGCAACGGGTCACATTGCACGGCCGGGATGCCGTCGTGATCGTGTCCGCGGAATCCTGGGATCGCGAGCGGCGGCAACACAGTGGGCGCCGCCTGGTCGAGGCGCTGGCCGTATCCCCGCTCGGCGACCTCGATCTCGAGCGACCGTTTGTCGACGGCCCAGTCCGGACGATCGACCTTTGAGCGGATTTCTGCTCGACACCAATGTCATCTCCGAACTGCGCAAGCCGCAACCAGATCCAGCCGTCACCCGATTGATATCCGCGCTGGCGGAAGGCGATCTTTTCATTTCGGAGGTCACATTCGCCGAAATCCGCTTCGGCATCGAGCAACTCGACGATCCGGAGAAACGTGCGGCCATTGCCACCTGGCTCGATCGCACGCTGCGTCCGCTGTTCGAGGGACGGACGCTCGCGATCAACGAAGATATCATCTTGCGGTGGCGTCTCATGCTCGAGGCCGGCCGTCGCCGGGGCCACAATTTCGGTCAACTCGATCTGTTCATCGCCGCGATCGCGGCCCACAACGACCTCATCGTCATAACGCGCGACGTGGCGCATTTCGTCGCGGCATCGGTGAGGGTGCTGAACCCCTGGAAGGCCGAGTTCGTGGACCGGGCCGGACACACACATGCGATCGATCGTCTGGACGAACCGACGCTGCTGGGAAGACTCCTGGGGTTCGAAAGAACAGCAGCGAAGACGTGATTGCCGCGAGGCGACCTGTCAGGTCGCTGTCTGTTCGAGCCAAGCCATCATGCGTGGCGATCTCGATTGCCTGCGTGCAACCGAGCGTCGGGAGTTCGACTATGTTGTCCGGCTCGCATTTGAGGCATTCCCCTGTTCGTAAATGTCGAGACCATCAACTGCGCCGAGAGCGAACCCGTCCGGGTTCCCTGAATCACGCCGCCCGTGCGAGCCGCCGAACGCCGCCGGCGACCTCATCCATCCGCTTGCGCACCTGAGCCATGTCGAAGGCGAGTTGCATCCGAACGAGCAGCTCGGCATCAATGCCGGTGGCGGCCTCGAACTTCACCGCCATTTCCGGGGTGAGATTGCGGCGGCCCTTGAGCAGCATCGTCAGGCCGGGGCGCGCGACGCCGAGCGCGGCGGCGGCGTCAACGACAGTGACGCCCGAGCGCCTGCAGTTCATCCGCGACGAATTCGCCGACATGGGGCAGATCCTTCATCTGGTCATTCATGTCTTGGTTCTTGATTGTGGGGAGTATTATCAGCTGAAATTGTCGTCGTGCGTCGTGTAATAGGGGGCATTTAGCTGCCCCACTAGTGGTAATCCTCATGGTTGATCAGAGCGATAGTCTGTCCCCTCACGCCGACGTGGAAGGTTAGCCGGGACGCCCGTCACCGAAATACAGTTTGTCCAATGCCGCGAGTGTCATTGATTCGCCTACTACTTCAGAAAGCGTCATTGTCCAATCCGAGAGTCCCCCAGCCTGGCGCAGCAGGTCCGGCGTCGTCCTCGTCGTCGTCGTAAGCGGAGGCGTAGTCCTCGATTGCGTAATCGGGTTCCCAATCTTCGCCTTGTGCTTCTCCTTCCTCGCGGTCGAACACCCGCGGCATCGCCTGCCAATCGATGATTGACGCTCCCGCAGCATGATAGGCAGCCGACACCGCCGTGCCGGCGGCGCGATAGGCCTCGAGATGGGCGCTGTTGCCGAGATGATAGAGTTCGAGCGTCACCGGCCACAGAGTACCGGTGAATTGCTCACTACCGACCGCCATAGCCTCAAGTTTGTCAAGCAGGTCGGCGCGCCCAGCCTGCCCGTTGACCGTCATATGTGCCAAGAATGCGAACACGAGCGGGCCAGCAATCTTGGTGAACTGGTCGATCTGGCGCGCGGAAACCTTGTTGCCTAATTCCTTCAGCAGCCACAGCGCCCAAAGTAGTTCAGACTCGTGTCCCACCGATGCCGCGCTGGCTGCTACGGTAAGCGCCACTTCTTTCCAAAGCCGATGGTCATAATCTTCATCGCGCCGCGCACGCCAAGCGATCACCCGTGCAACATAGTCGAAGCTGTGGGGAAATTGAATCGCGCAATGTGCGAGGAACGGTTCGAGTACATCCCAACGAGCGTTCCAAGATCGCGACCGATCGACCTGGCGCAACGCATATTTGATTATACCATCATCGTGGGAGGAGACCGCCCGATCGACGACCTTCGCAAATAGAGCGGTGACGTCCTGCGCTCGCGCGCGGTTGCGCCATTGGTGACGGGGAAAGGCATCACCGATGTCCCTCTTCAGTTCGGTCGGCCAAGTTTCTCCGATCGCGTGAGAAAGCGGCACGATGCGGGTTTTCGCTTCATTGATGTCCAGTTGATACTCGCCAAGGCCGATGCGGAGGCGGCGAAGATGATTCTCGCAGTCGTCAATGCTATCGCCACCGATCCAGTAGTCATCGACGTGTCTTACGAAATGAACCTTCTTGCGGTCCTTCTGGAGATGGTCCGCGTCAATCCGAGAAAGAATCAGCTCCGAGATCAGCCGCGAGGTATCCGGACCGACCGGTATCCCGGCGGTCTGTCCGTCCTGAGACTGCCGAATGATGAAGTCGAGGCGATTACCCTTGACGTCGGTGGAACTTTCGCGGCGATCGAGCTTGGCGCGATCACGGCCATCAAGCGCCCAAGGGATAGCATGGGTATAGACGGAAGGGAAACATCGCGAGACGTCGGTAATTAGGCAATAGCGCTTGCGCGCCAAAGTCTGGAGGCGTCTGGTCGGCAGTTCTGCCTGCGGCGTAATCTCCACTGCGCGAATGCCAGAGGGTGGAAACAGTGGCTTTGACGCGGAGCCTTCCGACTGTGCGTAAATCATTGCAACTGAATCCCAGTTCTTTTCAAAGAAGAGACTGGCGTCATGATGGAATAGCGGATGCGGTACTGAAAATAGCCGTCGCTGTTGTCCGCGCTTGCTCGCATTGAAGCTAGCGAGTTTGCCCGTGCGCTTCTGCGTAACTTGATACCTTGACGTTTCGTCGGGATCCAAAACATCGGCGAGCGATGCCGAATTGAACACAGGTGGCAGGGTCTCAGGCAACAGGCCTTTACGAATCAGCGCTCGCGCCTGAGGGCGGGCGGGTTGTATGACGAGATCGGCAAAGCTTGGCATGGCATCGACGTTGCCCAAATCAGACATAGGCGCAAGCAAACTCGTCACCGATATGCCAGTGGTACATGTCCATATGAACTTGCAACCGCGCCAAGCGTGAAACGAACTCCCAAAAAATTTCCAGCCCAAAATTTGCCGCCCAATACATGTTCATGATTCGTTCCAAACCGTCCGACATCTCGTCGAGATGGAAGGCGTCAGAGAGATATTTGCTGTAAGAACAACGGGAATACAGCGAGAATGGCATCAAAGGGCGACATCCACCCGCTGATCGCGCAAGCCATTTGCGCTGAATTGCGATCCAGTTGGATTGAATTGACATGGTCTAGAAACAAATGTTTCATGCCGCCATGGCCGACAGCCGTCTCTCCGCGCGAATCATCGCCGAACTACCCGGCCTCGCGCCGCAGCTCGCCGAGGGCGCGCGCTTCCTCGTCGATCATCCCGACATGGTGGTGATGGCATCGATGCGCGAGATCGCCGCGCGCGTCGGGGTGGCGCCCGCCACCCTGGTGCGGCTGGCGCGCAGCCTGGGCTTCGAGGACTGGTCGGCGCTGCGCAGCGCCTGCGTCGACGATTTCCGCACATCGTCGCCGCTCTATGCCGAACGTGCCGATGCGATCGTCCACCGCGAAGGCGTGCCCGGCTTGGTGCACGAGGTGATGCGCGCCGGCGTCGCCGGCCTCGATCATGCGATCGCGGCCAATCCGGCCGCGGCGATCGACGTCGCCGCGGCCCTGCTCCAGGCCGCGCCGCGCATCTTCGTCGCCGGCTTCATGAGCTGCCGCGCGCCGGCTTTGGCCTTCGCCTATGTCTGCCGACTGTTCCGGTCGGACATCGTCTTGCTCGGCGGCGAGGGCTCGTCGCTGGCCGCGGACCTCGCCGCGATCGGCCCCGACGATGCAGTGCTGGCGATCAACTTCCGGCCCTATGGCCGCGAGATCCACGATATCGCCGCGGCGGTCGCGCGATCGGGCGCAGCTTTGGTCTCGATCGCCGACAGCCGGGCGACGCCGCTCGCCGCGCACGCGCGCGCGTTGCTGCTATTCGCCGCCGACAGCCCGTCCTTCTTCCCCACGATCACGCCGGCGGTCGCGCTGGCCGAGGCGCTGGCGGCGGCGATGCTCGCTCATGCCGGCGATGCGGCGGCGGCGCGCGTCGGCGAGATCGAGCAACGGCTCTACGAGAGCGGCGCCTATGCTGCCGCGCCGCGCAAGGGCGTCTGAGATGGGCAGCCACGTCTTCCACCGCGCCGCCGGCCATGTCCCGCCGACCGCGGTGCGCGGCGAAGGCATCGTGCTGATCGACGCCGATGGCCGCCGCTATCTCGACGCGTGCGGCGGCGCCGCGGTCTCGTGCCTCGGCCACGGCCATCCCGCCGTCGTGGCGGCCATCGCCGACCAGGCCGGGCGGCTGGCTTTTGCGCATAACGGCTTCTTCACCACCGATGCCGCCGAGCAGCTCGCGACGATGCTCGCAGAATCCGCAGGCAGCACGCTCGATCGTGTCTGGTTCACCGGCAGCGGCTCGGAGGCGATCGAGGCCGCGATCAAGCTCGCGCGTCAAGTTCATCTCGAACGCGGCGAACCCGCGCGCACTCGGCTGATCGCGCGGCGGCAGAGCTATCACGGCAACACGCTCGGCGCGCTTGCGGCCGGCGGCAATGCCTGGCGCCGCGCGCCCTACGAGCCGCTGCTGGCGGCGGTGTCGCACATCGAACCCTGCTTCTTCCACCGCTACGCGCTGCCCGGCGAGACGCCCGAGGCCTATGGGCAGCGCGCCGCCGATGCGCTGGAAGCGGAGATCGAGCGGCTCGGGCCGGAGACGGTGATGGCGTTCGTCGCCGAGACCATGGTCGGCGCCACTGCCGGCGCGGTGCCGCCCGCGCCCGGCTATTGGTGCCGGATTCGCGAGATCTGCGACCGCCACGGCGTGCTGCTGATCCTCGACGAGGTGATGTGCGGGGCAGGGCGTACCGGCTCCTTTCTCGCCTGCGAGGCCGATGGCATCACACCCGATATCGTCACCATCGCCAAGGGCCTCGGCGCCGGCTACCAGCCGATCGGTGCGATGCTCTGCACCGCCGCGATCCACGACACGATTGCCGCCGGATCGGGCGCATTCCAGCACGGCCAGACCTATGTCGCCCACCCGGTCGCCTGCGCCGCCGCGCTCGCCGTCCAGCGCGTGATCCGCGACGAGGGGCTGCTATCGCGCGTCGGTGCCGCCGGCGAGCATCTCGACAGCCGATTGCGCGAACGCTTCGGCAGTCATGCCCATGTCGGCGACATTCGCGGGCGCGGACTGCTGCAGGCGATCGAGCTGGTCGCCGATCGCGCCGACGACGGGCGACCGTTCGATCCCGCGCTGAAGCTCCACGCCCGCATCAAGGCCGAGGCCTTCGCGCGCGGCCTGCTCGTCTATCCCGGCGGCGGCACGATCGACGGGCAGCGCGGCGATCACGTCCTGCTCGCCCCGCATTACATCACCAGCGACGCCGAACTCGACGACATCGTCGAACGGCTCGGCGACGCCGTCGATGCGACGCTCGCCGCCCTCCCGCCGACCGGAGCCGCCGCATGACCCGCGATCCGCGCTACGACATCTTGTTCGAACCGGTGAGGATCGGCCCGGTCATCGCCAAGAACCGCTTCTACCAGGTCCCGCACTGCAACGGCATGGGCTGGACGCAGCCGCAGGCGCTCGCCGCCTTGCGCGGGATCAAGGCCGAGGGCGGCTGGGCGGTGGTCGCCACCGAGGAGGTCGAGATCCACCCGACCTCCGATTGCGAACCGTTCCACGAGGGGCGTCTCTGGTCCGACGCCGACATCCCGGCGCTCGCGGCGATGGCCGATGCCGTCCACGCGCATGGCGCGCTCGCCGCGATCGAGATCATGCATCACGGCGCATCCTGCGCGAACTGGGGCACGCGCGAGGCGCCGATCGCGCCGTCGCACCGGCCGATCATCTATTATGCGCCGGTCCAGGCGCGGGCGATGGACAAGCAGGACATCATCGATTTGCGCCGCTGGCACCGCGATGCCGCGCTCCGCTCGAAGCGCGCCGGCTTCGACATCGTCTATGTCTATGCCACGCAGGACCTGTCGATCGCCCAACATTTCCTCGAACGCCGCAAGAACGACCGTACCGATGAATATGGCGGCAGCCTGGAGAATCGCGTCCGCCTGCTGCGCGAACTGATCGAAGACACCAAGGATGCGGTCGGCGATCGCTGTGCGGTCGCGGTCCGGCTCGGCGTCGACGAACTGATCGGCAGGATCGGCATCACCCATGACGGCGAGGCGCGCGAGATCGTCGAGATGCTCGCCGACCTGCCCGATCTGTGGGACGTCAACCTCTCGACCTGGACCAACGACAGTCAGACCTCACGCTTCGCCCAGGAGGGTTTCCAGGAGCGCTATGCCGCGTTCGTCAAGCAGGTGACCGGCAAGCCGGTGGTCGGCGTCGGCCGCTTCACCTCGCCCGATACCATGGTCAGCCAGATCCGCCGCGGCATCATCGACCTGATCGGCGCGGCGCGGCCGTCGATCGCCGATCCGTTTCTGCCGAAGAAAATCGAGGAAGGCCGGATCGACGACATCCGCGAATGCATCGGCTGCAACATCTGCGTGTCGAGCGACTACACCTCCACCAACCTGCGCTGCACCCAGAACCCGACGATGGGCGAGGAATGGCGGCGCGGCTGGCACCCCGAGATCATCGCGCCGCGCAAGTCGGACGGATCGGTACTGGTGGTCGGCGCGGGCCCGGCCGGGCTCGAGGCGGCGCTGGCGGCGGCACGGCGCGGCTACGAGGTCCATCTCGCCGAAGCCTCGGATATGCTCGGTGGCCGCGTCACCCGCGAGGCGGCACTGCCCGGCCTGTCCGAATGGGCGCGCGTGCGCGACTGGCGCGTCGGCCAGCTCGCGCGCCTGCCCAACGTCACCATCTATCGCGACAGCGCGCTCGCGCCCGACCATGTCCTCGAATTCGGCGCGCGCCATGTCGCGATCGCGACCGGGTCGGTCTGGCGCCGCGACGGCGTCGGGCGCGACAGCGGCTTCGCGATCACCGGCTTCGATGGCCCGACGCTGTTCACGCCCGACGACATCATGGCTGGCCGCCTGCCCGCAGCGGGCCCGGTGCTGATCTGGGACGACGACCATTATTACATGGGCGGCGTCCTCGCCGAACGCTGCCGCGCGCTGGGGCACGACGTGCTGCTGGTGACGCCCGCGGCGATGGTCTCGGCCTGGACCGTCAACACGCTGGAAGCGCTGCCGATCGCCAAACGGCTGGCGCGGCTGGGCGTGGAGGTGCTGCCCTACACCAGCGTCACCGGCTTCGGCGACGGCCGCGCCTTGCTGACCAATGGCCTGACCGGCCTCACCACCGAACGCGCCGCCGCCAGCCTCGTCACCGTGACTGCGCGCCTCCCGGTCGACGCTCTCTTCACCGGCCTGCGCGCGCTGGAAGATCGCTGGGCGGAGGCGGGCATCACCACCGTCTCCCGCATCGGCGACTGTTATGCGCCGAGCACGATCCAGCAGGCGGTCTACACCGGCCACAAACTGGCGCGCGGCCTCGACGAACCGCTGGAGAGTGAAATCCCCCGCGAACTGCCGACGATGGAGTGCGCTATATGAGTAACCACACCCGTCATCCCGGCGAAAGCCGGGACCCATATCCTCCGCATATCCGGAAGGGACGGCGTCTATGGGTCCCGGCCTTCGCCGGGATGACGGCAGCTTTGCTCTCCCTCCTCACCACCCCAGCCCACGCCGAACGCGGCCGCGACATCGGCGTCCCCTTCGAAGGCACCCCTGGCCCCTTGAACGCGATCACCGACGTCCCCGGCGTCGAAGTCGGCCAAATCAGCATCATCTCCGGCGAGGGCCCGCTAGTGATCGGCAAGGGCCCGGTGCGCAGCGGCGTCACCGCGATCTTCCCGCGCGGCAAGGCCAATCCGGCGCCGGTCTATGGCGGCACCTTCAACCTCAACGGCAATGGCGAGATGACCGGTCTCGCCTATCTCCAGGATTTCGGCGTCGTGCAGGGCGCGATCGGCATCACCAGCACCAATGCGATCGGGCAGGTCTATGCCGGCATCCAGAAATGGCACCAGCAGCACTTCGGCGACGCCACCTTCCCGGTCGTCGCCGAGACCTGGGACGGCTGGGCGAGCGACATCAACGGCTTCCACGTCACTGAGCAGACCGCGATGGCCGCGCTCGACGGTGCCAAGGGCGGCGCGGTCGACGAGGGCGCGGTCGGCGGCGGCACCGGCATGTTGTGCTTCGGCTTCAAGGGCGGCACCGGCACCGCCTCGCGCAAGGTCGAGGTCGCCGGCAAGCCCTACACCGTCGGCGTGCTCGTCCAGTGCAACACCGGCGACCGCAAGGTGCTGCGCATCGCCGGCGCGCCGGTCGGCCCCGCTTTGTCGAAACGCTGGCTGCCCTGCTACGACGCGAAACTGTCGCCCGCCGACAAGCTGCCCAAATGCGCCGGCGCGGCGATCGCGGGCGCGGTGCCGCCCGATTCGGGCTCGATCATCATCGTCGTCGCAACCGATGCGCCGTTGATGCCGGTCCAGCTGAACCGCGTCGCCAAGCGCGCCGCGCTGGGGCTGGCGCGGCTCGGATCCTATTCGGGCAATTCGTCGGGCGACATCATCCTGGCCTTCACCACCGCCCCGGCCCAGGTCAACCATCCCGACCAGACCGCGCCATCGCCGATCGCGGTTCTCGCCAATGCCCCGATCAACCCGTTGTTCCAGGCCACCGTCGAGGCGACCGAGGAAGCGATCGTCAACGCGATGGTCGCGGCGAAGACGATGACCGGCGCCAATGGCTACCGCATGTTCGCCTTGCCGCATGAGGAGCTGCGCGCACTGCTGAAGACGTATGGCCGGCTGGAGGGCGTGAAATGACGCTCCCCCGCGTCACCTACAGCAACATCGCCGAGGATTTCTCCGGCGTCCATGCCCACCTCGACGCCCTGATCCCGCAGGTCGAAACCAGCCTGCTCGGCCGCCGCCACACCGCGCTGATCGCCGGCCGCGAACGCGCCGAAGGCGAGATCGTCACCCTCGCCAGCCCGATCGACGCGACGCTCATCCTCGGCGAATTCCCGATCGCATCGCCGGCGCTCGTCGATGAAGCCGTCGCCGCCGCCCGCGCCGCATATCCGGTATGGCGCGATCTCGGCTGGCCCGCCCGCGTCGCGATCCTGCGTGCCGGCGCCCGGGCGCTTGCGCGGCGGAAATATGAGGTGTCGATCGCCTGCCTGATCGAGGTCGGCAAGTCGCGGCTCGAGGCGGTCGGCGAGGTCGAGGAGGCGATCGACCTGATCGACTATTATTGCGGCGAGATGGAGCGCACCGACGGCTTCGCCGCGGCCCGCCAGCCCGCCGTTCCCGCCGAGACCTCGCGCGTCGTGCTGCGCCCTTATGGCGTGTTCGGCGTGATCGCGCCGTTCAACTTTCCCGTCGCGCTGTCGCTCGGCATGGCGACCGCGGCTCTGGTCGCGGGCAATTCCGTGGTATTCAAGCCCGGCGAAGCGAGCGGCCTGACCGGCCGGCTGATCGTCGAGGCGCTGGTCGAGGGCGGGCTGCCCGCCGGCGTACTCAACCTCGTCTATGGCGGCCGCGAGACCGGCGCGGCTCTGGTCGCCAACCGCCAGGTCGACGGCTTCGCGTTCACCGGCTCCAACGCGGTCGGCATGGCGATCCTGCGCCAGGCCTGCGCGGGCCGGATCAACCGCCCGGTGCTCGCCGAGATGGGCGGCAAGAACCCGATTTTCGTCACCGCCTCCGCCGACCTCGACGTCGCGGCCGCGGGCACGGCGCGCTCGGCGTTCGGGCTGCAGGGCCAGAAGTGCAGCGCGGGCTCGAAACTCTATGTCGCGCGCGACGTCCGCGACGGCTTCATCGAAAAGCTGCTCGCGGTCTCGGGCAAGCTCGCGATCGGCGACCCGCGCCGCGCCGAAATCTTTCTGGGCCCGGTGATCAATCCCGCCGCACTCGCGCGCTTCGATACCGCCGTAACCGAGGCCCGCCGCGACGGCCGGATCCTGCTCGGCGGCGAACGCCTGACCGGCGGCGCGTTCGACGGCGGCGCCTTTCTGCCGCCCACCATCGTCGACGGCCTCGCCCCCGACCACCGCCTCAACCGCGACGAGCTCTTCCTGCCCTTCCTCAGCATCCAGACCTTCGACCGCCTCGCCGACGCGATCGCCGACGCCAACCGCAGCGATTACGGCCTGACCGCCGGCATCTACGCCCAGGACCCCGCCGAGCTCGACCTGTTCCTGACCACGATCGAAGCCGGCATCCTTTACGCCAACCGCGCCAGCGGCGCGACCACCGGCGCCTGGCCGGGTATTCAGACCTTCTGCGGCTGGAAAGGATCGGGCACCAGCGGCAAGGGCGGGCTGGGCACGTGGTACGTCCCGCAATTCCTGCGCGAGCAGAGCCATACGGTGTTTGCCGGGGGGTGAACTTTGCCTAGATTTGCATGAAATCTACATGAGAAAAATTGCATGTGAGCGCCTTCGAGCCTATCTTGCGGATCGAAGGAAGGAGGTCCCTTGATGTCTGCCGTCAACGAACTCAAACGTCGGCTTCGCCCAGGGCAGGTTTACCGGCGCAAGGATCTGGCGCGCTGGTCGAATGCCGTCGATCGGCATCTGCGGCAGCTCGTTGACGAGGGGCGGCTCGAAAAGGTTTCGGGCGGCCTTTACATGGCGCCTCGCAAGACCCGCTTCGGCACCGCGCCGGCCGCGACCGCAAGGCTGATCGAGACTTTCCTTGGCGACGATCGCTTTCTGGTCGTTTCTCCAAGCGACTATAACGGTCTGGGCGTGGGTACGACCCAGCTCTACAACGAGCCGGTCGTCTACAATCGCAGGCGTCATGGCCGGTTCGAACTCGATGGTCGCGTCTATGATTTTCGGTTGCGTCCATCGGTGCCGTCGCGATTGACGCAGGAAGTGCTGCTCGTCGATCTGTTGCACAATCTCGATCGACTGGCCGAGGACAAGGCTGCCGTGCTGCCGCGCGCGCTCGAGCGTGCCGCGACGATGGATCGCGCGCGCCTCGCACGCGCGGTGCGAGACTATGGCTCGGCGCGCGCGGCACGATTGCTGGCGCCCCTCCTCGAACGGGATCGTTCGGAGCAGTCGCGCTGATGCTGCTGCACGATGCACCCGACTTCGGCGATCTGATCGAGGTCACGGCGCGTGAACGCATGATCGATCCGGGCCTGGTCGAAAAGGATTATTGGATCATGCATGCCCTGTGGGGCCTGCAACAACGCGGCTTCCGCTTCGAACTCAAGGGCGGCACTTCGCTTTCCAAAGGCTTTCGCTTGATCGACCGCTTCTCGGAAGACATCGATCTCCTGATCCACCCCGACACTGCCTTGCCGGTGGGAAAAAATCACAACAAGCCCGCTCACGTCGAAGCGCGTCGAGCTTTCTACGATGCGCTGCCGAAGCGCATCTGCATCCCGGGCTTCGATGAGGTTGAGCGTGACCGGACGTTCGACGACGACCGAATGAGAAGCGCGGGCATTCGCCTGTTCTACACCCAGGTCAAGCCATTACCGGCCGGCGTGAAAACCGGTATCCTGCTGGAAGCGGGCTTCGACCAGGTCGCACCGAACCGGCCGTGCCTCATCACATCATGGGCGTACGAAAAGGCGATTGCGAGCGGCCTTGAGGGTCTCGTGGACAATCGGGCGCTCGATGTGCACTGCTACGAGCCGGGCTATACGCTTGTCGAAAAGCTGCAAACGGTCTCCACCAAATATCGCCGGCAACAGGCTGGCGACATCGTGCCGCAGAATTTCATGCGGCATTATTATGACATATTCTGTCTTCTGAACGATGCCGATGTTCAGGCTTTCATCGGCACGGATGCCTATCTGCAGCATAAGGCGCATCGATTTCCCGACGCCGATGAAAAAGACCTGATGCTCAATGGGGCGTTTCTGCTCGATGACGCTGACACGCGAAGGGCATACGCTGCGGCTTATGCCAAAACGCGTGCGCTATACTATCGCGAGCAGCCCAGCCTTGATATGATCATCAAAAGGATTGGGGAATATATTTCTCGTCTCTGAGAATTCCGATCGGCGATCCGACAGTGCGGCATATCGATCGGATCCGCGCCCTCAAACCATCCAGCCTATCAATCCTTCCAGTTGTACCGCCGCCCCCCGACGCGTCTGATCGGTCCACGAACAGCAACATGGAGAGCAGTAATGGGCCGTCTCGAAGGCAAGGGCGCGGTCGTCGTAGGGGCCGCTGGCCGCGACAACATGGCGCAGGTGATCGCGCGCCGCCTGCACGCGGAGGGCGCGACGGTCGTCGTCGCCGGCCGCAAGATGGACGAGCTCGAACGGTTCGCCGCCGAACTCGGCGGCTTCGCGATCGCGTGCGATCTCACCGATCGCGACGACGTGTTCGCATTGGCCGAGGCCGCGAAGGCGAAGCTCGGCCATGTCGATATCGCGGTCAACGCCACCGGCTGGGGGCTGCTCAAGCCGTTCCTCGAAAACACCCGCGAGGACGTGGAGGCGATGACCGCGCTCCAGTTCGAAGGGCCGTTCTACCTCGCCCAGGCGATGGTCGGCGTGATGGCCACCGATCGTGGCGGCCGCGGTGGATCGATCATCCAGATCAGCTCGGCGACGGCGACGATCATGCTCAACGATCATGCCGCCTATATGGGCACCAAGGCCGGTACCGATCATGTCCTGCGCTGCGTCGCGCACGAGTTCGGTGCGGTCGGCGTGCGCGCCAATTCGATCTCGCCGGGGCTGACCGAGACGCCGATGACCGCCGACGCCGGCCAGGTGCCCGGCCTGTTCGAAGCGTTCCGCGCCGGCTATCCGCTCGGCCGCTGGGGCACCAAGGAGGATATCGCCGCCGCCGTCGTGTGGCTCGCGAGCGACGAATGTTTCATGACCGGCGAGAATCTCCAGGTCAACGGCGGCCTCACTCTGCGCCGCAACCCGACGCGCGAGGAAATCGGCGCGTCCGTCGCCGCCGCCACCGCATGACCGAGGCCTGGGATTACATCATCGTCGGCGCTGGCTCGTCGGGCTGCGTGCTCGCCGAGCGCCTGTCGGCGGACGGGCGCTCGACCGTGCTCGTGCTCGAGGCGGGCGGCACCAATCGTGCGCCGTTGATCACCATGCCCAAGGGTATCGGCAAGGTCGTGCTCAACCCGGTCCACACCCAATATTTCCCGGTCGTGCAGCCGCGCGTCGCGGGCGAGGCGGCAAGCGAGATGTGGGTGCGCGGCCGCGGACTGGGCGGCTCGTCGTCGATCAACGGCATGATCTACATCCGCGGCCAGCCGGAGGATTATGACGATTGGGTGGCGCGCGGCGCCACCGGCTGGGGCTGGGACCGGATGAAGGCCGCGTTCCGCGCGATCGAGGATCATGAACTGGGCGACGACGGCGTGCGCGGCAGCGGCGGACCGGTCCATGTCAGCGTCAACCGCTTCCGCTATCCGGTCGCCGAGGCGATGATCGCGGCCGGCGAACAGATGGGACTGCCGCGCCACGAGGACCTCAATCGCGAGGATCAGGAGGGCGTCGGCTATTATGCCCACAACATCCGCAAGGGCCGGCGCCAGAGCGCGGCGGTGGTGTTTCTCGCACCCGCGATGAAGCGCGCCAATGTGAAGGTGATCACCGACGTCACCGTCGACCGCGTCACCGTCGAAAACGGCCGCGTCACCGGTGTCGCGGCGCCCGTCGCCGGGGTCGAGCGCCATTTCGCCGCGCGTGGCGAGGTGATCCTCTCGGCCGGCGCCCTGATGTCGCCGGCGATCCTCCAGCGCCCGGGCATCGGCCCGGCCGAGTCGCTGCGCGCCGCGGGCGTGACCCCGCTCGTCGACAGCCCCGATGTCGGCCGGCGCATGCGCGACCATCTCGGCTTCTCGATGGCGTACCGGCTCAAGCGCGATCGCGGCATCAACCACGAATTCTACGGCCTCGGCCTGATCATGAACGTCGCGCGCTATTATCTGCGCCGCGATGGACCGCTGGCGACCGGACCGTTCGAGGTCGGCGCCTTCATCCGCACCACGCCTGACGTCGATCGGCCCGACGCCCAGCTCTACATGGGCGGCTTCACCTTCGCGCGCGGCGACGACAATTTCCCGGTCCCGCTCGCCGACGTCGAGCGCAAGCCGGGCATGAACATCTACGGCCAGCTGCTCCGGCTGACGAGTGAAGGGTCGGTCCAGATCACCACGGCCGACCCGCAGGCGACACCCGAGATCATCCCCAACTGGATGACCACCGACGAGGATCGCGCCGCCGCGATCGCGATGCTGCGCTATATGCGCCGCTACATGGCGCAGCCGGCGATCGCGCCTTATGTCGCGAGCGAGACCTTCCCCGGTTCCGCCGTCGAATCAGACGAAGACCTGTTCGCCGTGTTCCAGCGCCTGTCGAGCTGCGGCACCCATGCGGTCGCGAGCTGTCGGATGGGATCGGACAATCAGGCCGTGCTCGACCCCGATCTGCGGGTCAACGGCGTCGAGGGGCTGCGCGTGGTCGACTGTTCGGCGATGCCGGCGCCGGTTTCGGGCAACACCAATGCGCCCGCGATGGCGCTCGGCTGGGCGGCGGCGGACCGCATCATGGCGCGGAGCAAGGTTGCTGCATGACGGAAGGCCGGGCTGGTAAAAGCGCGAGTTACGATTGCCGCGGCGAGCGACTAGGCTGCGGCGACGGACAGAGACCAGAAGTGACGAGGAGCGTGGACGATGGCTGAGCGGGATCCGACGATCGACGCGGCGGGGCAGGCCCGCTGCCCGGGCGCGACGTGGACCGACATCCTCGCGCTCGACGGGCGCCCGGTGCCCGCATTCATGACGGACGAGCGCTACGAATATCGCGGCTCGGATCCGATCGCGACGACGCGTTACACCAGCCTGGAATTCCAGCAGCGCGAAAACGAGAAGCTCTGGCCGTTCGTGTGGCAGTTCGCCGCGCGCGAGGAGGATCTGCCCGAGCCCGGCGATTACATCCTCTACGAGAATGCCGGCCGCTCCTACATCGTCACGCGCCAGGACGATGGCGGCGTCAAGGCGATGCACAATGTCTGCCTCCATCGCGGCCGCAAGCTGCGGACCGAAGACGGTACGGCCGACAGCTTCCAGTGCCCGTTCCACGGCTTCACCTGGGAGAAGACCGGCGCGCTGAAGGAAATCCCGTGCGCCTGGGACTTCAAGCATCTCCAGCAGCGCGACATGTCGCTGCCCGAGGCCGAGGTCGCGCGCTGGCAGGGCTATATCTTCCTGCGCGAAACGCCGGGCGGCCCGACGATCGAAGAGTATCTGGCGCCGCTGCCGGCATTTTTCGAACGCTGGCGGCACGATCAATGCTATACGGCGATCTGGGTCGGCAAGGTCGTGCCGGCCAACTGGAAAGTGACGATGGAGGCCTTCATGGAGGCCTGGCACACGATCGTCACCCACCCGCAATTGCTGCCGTTCACCGGCGACGCCAACACCAGCTACAATATCTATGGCGACAATGTGAACGTCGCCTACACGCCGTTCGGGGTGATGAGTCCGCATGTCGATCCCAGCGGCAAGCAGCAGCAGTGGATCGTCGACGAATTCATCAAATATAATGGCCGTTCGGCCGACAATTACAACGACAGCCCCTATGCGGTGACCGTGCCCGAGGGCATTTCGGCGCGGCGCGCGCTGGCCGAGGCGATGCGGGTCAACTTCGCCGAGACCTTCGGTCATCCCGAACTGCACGAACAGGCGACCGATGCGGAGCTGCTCGACGGGCTGGTCTACAACGTCTTCCCGCATTTCGCGCCGTGGGGCGGCTATATGCCCAACATCGTCTATCGCTGGCGGCCGTGGGGCGATCCCGATCATTGCCTGATGGAGGTCCGCATCCTCGTCCGCGTGCCCGAAGGCCAGCCGATCCCGCACGGCGTGCCGATGAAGATGCTGAGCGACGACCAGCCCTGGGCGGCCGCGCCGGAACTCGGCGCGCTCGGCCATGTCTTCGACCAGGACATGGACAATCTGCCGTTCGTCCAGGACGGGCTGAAGCTCTCCAAGAACGGCGAGGTCCAGCTCGGCGACTATCAGGAGATCCGCATCCGCCAGTTCCACCAGACGCTGGACAAATATCTGGAGGCGTGAGGACGATTTCAGGACTGGTCGCACCGGCCATTCCGATGATGTCGGGCCGGTCTTGAAGCCCGTCGGAAATGAAAGTCGATGATCAAACCTTCCAATCAGCTGCGTGTCGAGACCGCACAGGATGTCCCGCGATCAGACAAACGAAAGCCGCCGTCCGGCTTCCCGAACGGCGGCTCTCCATTTCACTCCGGCAAGGCTTATTTCTCGGCCTTCTCAACCTTCTCCGCCTTTGGCTCCCACAGCTTCATCCCCTTGGCCTTCCCCGCGAAGGTCGCGCGGTCCGACGGGGAGACCTGGGCGCGGCCGGACATGATGCCCATGCCGATCGCACAGCGCACGAAATAGGTTTCGTCCGGCTCCAGCTCCATGTTGAGCCGGTCGGTCGCTTCGCCGGTGGTGTAGAACATGTGCTTGCCCGGCTCGGTGATCAGCACCCAATATTTGCCGGCGCCCAGCCGGGCGATCTCGTTGGTGTCTACATTCTCGCGCACCGTGCAGCCCAGCGCCGCGCCCATCAGCGAGCCGGGACGCCAGAACACCACCTGCGCCTTGCCCGCGGGCGCTGCGCCGACGGTACCCGATTTGGTGACGATCGGCGCCGGACCTGCGGCTTCCGGCATTACGGCCGGAGCCGGAGCCGCGGCATCCTGCGCCGCCGCCGGCGTCGCCATCGCCAGACCGGCAGTGGCGGCCAATACCACGAAACTTGCCATCTTCATTTCACTTCCCCCTCTTTCTGGAGCGTTGCATTCGTCGCGAGCGCTCCGGCGGCTGGTGCCGGCGTCGCGGGAATTTCGGTGTCGGCGGAGACGATCGCGTTGGCGCGCGTACCGACGAGAATCGACTTCTCTCCGCCGTTGATGACGAAGGCGAGGAGCGGGGATACGATCGCGCTGGCCGCGAACGCGGTGTCGCGGCGGTCGTCGCCGGTTTCGATTTCCCCCATCCGGAAACGGCGCAGCGGAACATGCGTGCCGTTGAAATCGATATAGCGGGCCGCGACGATCAGTTCGCCGGCCTTGCCGCCCCAGCCCGATTTGGCGGCATGGACGATCTGTCCCTCGCCCATCGTGCCGGCGGGAATCACAATCGTGCCGTTCAACTGGATCGGCCTGGTCAGGCGGATCGGGAACATCGCGTCGATCTTGCTGGTCTTGGAATCGAGTTGCGTGACGAACTCGAACTGGACCGGGGTGCCGGTGGGCAGTCGCAGGCCGGTTGATGCGGGAGCGGGATCGGGATTCGGCACGGCAATTGTCGCGGAATCCGGCGCAGCCACTGCCGCTGGCGCCGTTGCGGCCAGTGGCGGCGACTCGGGCGCGGTCTGCGCCAGCCCCGGAACGGCAATCGACACCACCAGCGCGCCCGAAAGCGCGCGACACCAGCCTTGCATCAGTAACCCCCGCCCCCGCGATACCGCCGATGTCCGGCCATGGTCGCGCCAGCCATTCCTATCTTAGGCTGCATTTATTGCAACCTTTCGATACGCTGAGCGATCTGCGAGTCCGCCCGTCCAACGCCCGCTCTCGCCTGCCGTGCGGCAGCTGATGGCCCCGGTGCGGGCGTTGTTGGCGACTGGTCGGCTTCATCATGACGAGTTTATGCCCAAGGCCAGCAGCGACCCCCTGCCGCTCGACGCGCAGCTCTGCTTTTCGCTTTATTTGACCACGATCGCGATCAACCGGCTCTACAAGCCGATGCTCGATTCGCTGGCGGTTCCAGCGCCAGCCGGTCGGCGATCGCCGAGATCGTTTGGCCCTCGGCCTCCCAGAGCGCCCCAACCGGTCATTCGGCCGAATAAAGCCCCACCGAATTATACATCGCCGTCAGCGCCGCGCATTCCTCGCGCGACAGTTCGGGGCGCCAGATTTCGAACAGCAGGACGATGCGGTTCGCATCGCCGCGGTTCCACGCCTCATGCTCGATCGAATCGTCGAAGATGGTGAGACTGCCGGGCACCCATGGCCGCGTCTGATTGCCGACCCGGAAGCCGCAGCCCGGCGGCACGATCAGCGGCAAATGGCAGATCAGCCGGGTGTTGATCATGCCATTGTGCGGCAGGATGTGGGTATCGGGCCGGAGCATCGAGAACAGGGCCGTCGGCGAGCGACCGTCGATGCCGGGCATGGGAGCGGCCTCCAGCGCGCGCATTGCTGCCGGAAAATGCGCCGCGTGCCCGGTGGGCTGGCCATCCTTCCACAGATAGAGCGCGCTCCATTTGGGATCGTCGAGCAGGCTGTGCGGCTTGTTCGGGCGGCCGGGCACGGCTTCGACATAGGGACGGAACGCCGCCTCCGCGTCGCGCGCGGCCAGGAACGCTTCGAGCTCGCCGCAGATCGCCGCGGTGGCGTCCTCGATCGCGGCGGCCCAGCCGAAATCGCGGGCGTCGTAGAACTGGATGTGCGGCAGGCCGGGATAGAAGAAGGACGTCGGCTGCTGGAGATAGACCTCGGCATCGCCGGTCAGAATGTCGATCGCCTCGCGCATGCGCGGCGGCAGGGCGCTGAACCCGGCGCGCGCCAGGCTCTCTTCGAGATGCGCGCGATAATCGGTCGATTGCGCCTCGACCCATGCCTGGACGCGTCCCAATTCTCCGCGGATCGAATCGGGCAGGGCGATCCCGGCGGCGGCGATCCGCAATGCCTGCTGGTAGAAGGCGGTCGCGCCGCGGGCATCCTGCTGCCGGACGCTGACGTCGCCGCGCAGGATCAGCGCGCCGACATGGCGCGGATCGAGCGCCAGCAGCCGATCGAGCGCGTCGCGTTCGGCCGTGATGTCCCCGGTCATGCGGCAGGCCTGTGCCAGCAGGAACCATGGCGTCGGCTGCAGGCCCAGCGCGATCGACCGTTCGAAGCCACGCCGCGCCCCATCGCCATCGCCGCGCCGCAGCGCGTCGAGTCCCGCTTGCACCGCCGCCTTCGCCTGCGCCTGATCGGTCTGGGGCTGGCCGCTCATGCGGTGTGGTCGGCGGTGTTGCGATGACACATGCGATGACGTCTTAGCTCTCGCCCGCCTGGGGGCAAGTCCGCGTCTGGCGCCCCGGTCAGGGGAATCGCTTCGGCTTGACGGAGTGGCCTGTCGAACGCGCGTCTCGAGCTATCGGGGCCGAGGTTTGCCGCTTTTGTGCGGACCTTGAGGCTATGCTTGTCCCTGGGGTTTCGAACGAGGTGCATGGCGAGATGCCCGCCGCCGCTGCTTTGCGGTTGCTCCGGCGCTTCCCCTTATTCTACGCCGGGTCGGGGCGGCGTGATCCGCACGGCGCGCACAAGACGGCAGGAATTGGCGGCAGGAGAGGTGATGGAGCTGCAGAAGGGTGCCAATGCGCCGGTCGGGACGGGCGCGCTCACCGTTGCGGTCGATCTGCCGGTCGTTTCGGGCTGCGATGCCGATGTCTCCGCCTATCTCGTCGGCGAGACCGGCACGGTGCGCGGCGACCATGACATGGTGTTCTACAACCAGAAGGAAGGCGGCAACGGCGCGGTTCGGCTGATCGAGCATGGGCCGGCCGGCACCAGCTTCGCCGTCGATCCCGCCATCCTCCCCGCCGACATCGCCAGGATCGTCTTCTGCGTCACCATCGACCAGGCACAGGCGCGTGGCCAGACGCTGGGCACATTGGGCGGCGGCCGCATCGTCGTCCGCGCCGGCGGCGTCGAGATCGCCGCCTTCGCGCCCATGCTCGCCGGCGCCCGCGAAGCGGCGATGATCTTCGGTGAGCTCTACCGGCGCAACGGCGCGTGGAAGCTCCGGGCGGTCGGCCAGGGCTTCGACGGCGGCCTCGCCCCGCTGGCGCGCTCGTTCGGCATCGCGGTCGCCGACGAGGCACCGGCGGCCCCGGCCAGCCCCGCGCCGCCGATACCCGCGGCTATATCCCTGTCGAAGGTGACGCTCGACAAGCCCGGCCAGTCGATCAGCCTGGAGAAGCGCGGCGGATCGTTCGGGGAGATCGTCGTCAACCTCAACTGGAGCCGGGAAAAGAGCAGCCCGGCCGGCGGCGCGGGCCATGCGATCGACCTCGATCTCGGCTGCCTCTATGAGCTGGCCGACGGCACGAAGTTCGTCGTCCAGGCGCTCGGCAATCTGTTCGGCAGCCTCGATGGCCCTCCCTACATCAAGCTCGATGGTGATGACCGTACCGGCGACGTCAGCAAGGGCGAGACGCTGCGCGTCAATGGCGCCCGCTGGAGCGACATCAGGCGCATCGCCATCTTCGCCCACATCTATCAGGGTGTGCCCAACTGGAGCGCGACCGACGGCGTCGTTTTCGTCTCGATGCCCGATCAGCCGCCGATCGAAGTGCGCATGACCGAAGGCAGCGACGCTCAGAGCCTGTGCGGCGTGGTGCTGCTGGAGAACGACCGGGGATCGCTCAAGGCCACGCGGATCGTGCGCTATTATCCTGGCCGGGTGGAACTCGATCGGGATCTCGGCTGGGGGATGGAATGGAGTTATGGGGCGACGAAGGATTGATGGGGCTGGGCGGGTGCCGTGGCCCGAGCGGGGGTCGTGCGTGCGCGCGACCGATGCGCGGGTGGCGCTAGCGGCTGCCCGGGCGATGCAGGTGATGGGTAATGACTATGAGCCGGGGGGCGGGTTGGCCGAATGAGCTGGACGATGACGAACATCCGTCAGCAATGCGCCGATTTATCGCCGTTCATCAACGAGACCGCGTATCCCGGAAGCTGCAGTACCTTCATCCACCTACGGCGCTGCGTCCTAACGGCCGATTGTGGGACGAAGCCGTCATTCACGACACGGCCGTGAATGACGGCTTTTCGGATGCAACGGCCATTTTCGGGGTTTAGAGATCGGCTCAGCAACAAGCGATTCTGGTCGAAGGCAAACTGGCCGGTTTTGAATAGGTCGTACCGAAATAGCGGTCGTCGATCACCTGACGAAAATCCCGACTTCGAACTTGCCACACACTTTCTCAATCCGACAGGGTATTTGAGGAAATTGTGAAAACCTGGACTCCGTGCGATGCCGCGCACGTCTTATGTTGAATTTACTGTGATCAGCGTCGAGAACATATACTTTTCTACATCTGCGTGATGAGGACTATCGATAGATTATGGACGCTTGGCATTTGCGATGAACCTGCCTAAATATCTGTTCAGACACGCGAGAATTTGTTCAAGGGAAGGGCTGCATAGATGTTGTCACTTTTTGTTGCCGCCGCTGTTGTAGCACTTCCCCTTCAGGATTTCAGGTCAGATAGCTTGCTTCGAGTTCAAGTTCTCGCGGAGAATGAGATTCCGAGAGAACGCCCCTTCAGAACCGGCCGTCCTTTCTATGCACAGCAAATCACATTTGACGGATTTCTCGAGTTTTTAGATCGGGAGCAAGAAAAGGAAGCGCGCCGTAGATATGATATGGATATGAGTGATTATTTCGCATTGACCGAGTGGATTGGAGTATCGGCCAATGATGGAAGTATTCACCATAGGGGCTGGCTGTATTGTGTAAGGCGATCTCGTTCTGGCACGGAAAAATGCTTTCGCGATTCCGATTCGGATGGAAAATTCGATCACCTCACGACATTTGACCCTGATCGGCCTGATCGCTTCCTTAAATTTGATGAAATCCCCCCTATTGCATATCGCTATGTGCCCCGCGAACGAAAGGCGATATTTGGCGGCAATAATAGGAGGCCCGAAGTATACCTTTCCTACAATTTGGTCCTTGGAAAGCTAGAGTTTAAAGCTTTCGCTTATACGGGGTTGTCCTCTGAGGTCGATTTTGGCCCGTTGGAGACCATTGATCCCGGGATCCTCCCGCAGACGATTAATTTGGCTGGCGCTCGCGTGAAGGTAGTCAGTTGGGATGGCAAGCGAGCCACACTAGCTGTCGAAACACCTATGAGCACCTCGGCTGTACGCTTTGTCGCCCCCGACGACCGGCATTTGTTCGGAGGGAAGCGGGAGGGGTGGCGTCTCGACTTTGTAGAGGCATCCCTTCCAGCGCGATAACTCGCGCGGGACGAACGTCTCTCGACTTCCCGTCGCTAAGTTCGCTTCGCACCTCAAATTCGCCATTTCCGGCATCCCTGCACGAAAATCAGGCGTTTCGCCATTGCGGGTCGCGGGTCATCTCGCTCAACAGGTGAATGGCTAAGATGGGGCGCGATACCGCATACCGCCTATCGGGTTCGCGTTAGGCGAGTGGCAGGTTTCGAGAGATGCTGCCGTTCAAACCTCTGCTGACGAACGGAGTGATTTGGTCGGAAGCTGCTGTCACCCGGAAAACATTCGCCGTTATCGTGGCGTTACAGCGTAGGTATAGTGTTCATCTTCATCGGGCGTGGCCCGCCAAACCGCCGTTGGCCGCCCTCTGCCGCCTGGACCCGCCGCTTCCCGACGTTCGCTCCGAGCTGCAAACGTCGGGGCGATGACCTCAGACGGTCGGGACGGTCCCGCCGTCGATGACGAATTCCGAGCCGTGGATCGCGGCGGAGCGATCCGATGCGAGATAGGCGATGAGGTCGGCGACCTCATGGGGGTCGGCCGGACGTCCGATTGGGATGCCACCCAAGCTGTCGAGGACGACTTGCCGCGCCTCCTCGATCGTGCCGCCATTGGCGGCCTGCAATCGCTTCAGCAGGTCCACCGACGACTCGGTCATGATCCAGCCGGGGGAGACGACATTGACCCGCACGCCCTTGGGACCAAGCTCCTTTGACACTGACTTGCTGTACGTCCTGAGCGCCGCCTTGGCGGAAGCGTAGGCGGTGGTTGCCTCCGGCAGCGGAAGGACCGATTGAATGGAGGTCACGTGCACCACCGCACCGCTGCCGCGTCCAATCATCTGCGGGATCAGGAGACGATCAAGGCGAACAGTCGCCAGGAGGTTCAGGTTCAGTTCGGCCAGCCAGTGGTCGTCCGTCAGAGCGACGAAGCCGCCGCCCGGCGTCGATGATCCGCCGATCACATGCGCCAGAATGTCGATCCCGCCCAGGCGTGCGAGCGCCGCGTTGGCCAGCATCTCCGCACCCTCGGCGGTTGTGAGGTCCGCCTGTACGAACTCGACGCCGTCAATGGACTCCAGCGGCCTGCGGGCGGCGGTGATCACTCGGGCTCCGCCAGCCAGAAAACGGTCGACGGTGGCGCGGCCCAAACCCTTGGTGCCACCGCTGATGAGCACGCGCTTTCCCGCGAACTCGATGGGATCAGCCTTGACGCTCATGCCGTGATCTCCAAGGCTTTGATGGCGTCGTTTTCGAGCGTGAAACGATAGGTGAAGCGAATGGGGCTGCTCTTGAAGTCGCCATGGGCAGGGCCTTCGACGACGACCTGACTGTTCTCATGGCAAACGGCATCCGGCGTGAAGATCGCCCGGACGGGAATCACCGCCTCCTCGAACAGGGTACGCAGTTCGGCGTGGCCCTCATGACGGCTTCCGTTGTCCAGGACGACAGCATCGGTGGCGAAGGGGTTCAGCATGCCGTCCACATCGAGCCGGGCGTTCGCCTCGACATAGTCGGCTATGGGCTTGGGTAGTTCGATCGGCATCGCTCGGCTCCTTGACGTGACAAGGACAATCTAGCGATAGACATCATTGACGATAACTGGGCTAAACTGGCATGTGGCGTTGCGGTAAGCGGGACAATGTCGAAGCATGGCCTGATCGAATTTGATGCTGTTCTCGCCATCGCGCGGCGCGGATCGTTCCGTGCTGCCGCACTGGAACTTGGTCTGTCGACAACCGCGCTGAGCAACGCCATTGGCAAGCTGGAGCGCCAGCTTGGCGTCCGACTGTTCAATCGCACCACCCGCAGCGTCTCCCTGACAGACGCTGGACGGAACTTCGTTGATCAGGTCGGGCCTGCCGTAAAGACCCTTCACGATGCGATGGGGGCTGCCCGCTCGCAGCAGGAAACCCCGTCGGGAACGCTTCGGATCAACGCATTCGCAACAGGAGCGCGGGAGGTTCTTGGTCCGCTTCTGCTGGAGTACTTGCGTCGCTATCCTCAGGTGCACATCGATCTCGTCACCGAGGGCCGGATCGTGGATATCATTGCCGACGGGTTCGACCTTGGCCTGAGAGGCGCCGACCTTGTGCCGAGCGACATGATTGCGATTCCCGTCGGTCCAGCCCGCAGCTTCGCTGTGGTTGCAACGCCCGCCTATTTCAACGTCAACGGCAAGCCCCGCGTGCCTCCCGACCTTCTGCGCCATTCATGTCTTCGGATCCGGTTGCCGAATGGCGCGCTGCATCACTGGCAATTCGAGAAGGACGGTCAGCCGGTTCAGATCGACGTTCAAGGTCCTATCACGCTCGACGAGGCCAGCCTCGCGCGCACTACTGTGCTTGATCACGTCGGCATCGGCTACTTCATGGAATCCGATGTGCGCGAGGACATCGAGGCAGGGCGTCTCGTTCGGGTCTTGGAAGATTGGACGCCACCGCTAGCACGCTTGTGTCTCTACTATCCTAGCAGAAGAAATCCCTCGGCCGCGTTCAAGGCATTGATCGGCATGGCGCGTGGCCTTGCTGGATGACGGTTTGCTCAGTGATTGCCTTTGGCGAGAACGGCCATTTGGCGATCGCGGCGCAACGACCGGGTCTGGTCGATTGGCGTCGCTTCATCCGTCCGGATTGAATGGCGGCTGAGCACCGCCTGCAACCTGCATTCTGGAATCGACTCAATCCCACGCGTTGCAGAATTACGGGATCGCGATGCGGACAGAGCAGTATGCGATCCTTCGGGGCGGACGTCTCGCCAATGACGGAATGATGGGGGCGTTGCGCCTGACGCCATAGCCCCTGCTCGATGCCGGTTGCCGCGCCGCTTCACCGATGCACCGCCGTCGCTCCAGGCTGCCCATGCCCACTCCCGGCCCACCTCTCCATAACATCGGATGCGCCGTCGGGCCGGCCGATCTCAACAATGCGGCCGGCGAGCTGCGCGCGGCCGGCGCAGGCGTGGTGGCGCGCGTGTGCGACATCCGCGACCAGGCGCAGATCGATGGCTTCGTCGCCGCGACGATGGCGGCGTTCGGGCGCATCGACATCCTCGTCAACAATGCCGGCATACTGTCCGGCAACAGGCCCGTGCCCGAGATGGCGGAACAACAGTTCGTGACGATGATCGACATCAACCTGACCGGCCTGTGGCGCGTCACCCGCGCCGTCGTGACGCATTTGATCGTGATCGCCGGCGGCGGCGGGCGGATCGTCAACGCGTCGTCACCGGCGCCTGCCTGCGGATCGACGGCGGCTGGACGGCGACCTGATCCGTCCTCTGGTCGACCCCGCGCCAATAGGTCGCGAACCGGTTGACGAACGTCGCGTCGGGATGGAACAGCCGGCCGAACGCCGCCATGTCGTGCGTGGTCCACGCGTCTTCGAAGCGCGTGGTGATATCCGCGGGATTCATCATGTCCTCTCCACAGGATCCTGCCAGCTGGCTAGCAGATGGCGCGGACGGGGTCGATCTCGACCCCGCGTTCGGCCGGCAACGACGGAATTATCGATGGAGGCATGGCGGCCGTGACGGTCGATCCTGCCTGCACCCGGACAACGCCCCGCTCACGCCAAAGTGAGGTAGATTTCGGCCTCGATCACCCAATCCGCACCGATCAGGCGCCATTTGGCGGTATAGGCGCCCGACGCGAGCGGCTGGCCGGTGGTCGCGGCGATGCCTTGCCAATGGCCGTGCTCCAGCGCGATCGGTTCGACCGGCGAGGCGAGAATCGTCTCGGGCGTGCGGGTGTAGATCGTCCGCGTCGGCGCCGCGAATTCGCGCTTCCATGTCAGGAGCTGCGCCTTGCGCCCGGCGATGACCGCGCTGTCCGTGCCGGTGACGAGGATGGCGTCCTGCGCGAGGATGGGGGCGATGGCGTCGACGTCGGTCTCGGCCAGCGCCCGGTTGAAGGCGGCGCGGCGCAGGCGGATGGCGAGGTCTGGGGCAGGGGGCACTTCGGGGCCTTTGTCGGAGGGGACCGGCTGTACCGCTATCCCTCCAGCCTTCAATCCCCGATCAGCGCGCGCAACGCCGCGACCTGCCGGTCATATTCGGGCCGGTTGTCGGCCTTGAGCGTCGCCAGGTCCTGGCGCACCCGGTCGAGCCGCTCGGCCGCACCTTCGCGCTTCACCCTGTCGATGCGCGCCTTCAGTTCGGCGAGGTCCGCGAACGCCGGCACGTACGGCGCGCCGGGCGGGCGCTCGGCGATCAGCACCTCGACGGCATCCATCATCCGCCCGATCTGGCGGCCATAGCTGTCCTGCGCGACGATCCGGCGCTCGGTCTCGGGCGCGCTCGAATTCGCTTCGGACACGCTGATCAGCGACCAGTTCGGCAGGATCGACTGGGTCAGTGTCTGCGGCGCCCCGAAGAACGACCAGTTGCGCAACCAGCCGAACGGGTCGTCGGTGTTTCCGGGCGTTGCCATGCGCGGTCTTCCAAGCGGTTCGATCGCTGCGACGATAGGCCGATTCACCGGCGCAGGCGATTGCAAGTTTCGGTGGCGGGAGTGACGTGCGCCGCCCGCTCACACGATCCAGCGCCAGATCCCGGCCGCCCATCCAGACAGCGGGATATGCGCCCATGTCGCGCCCAGCCACAGCACCACGCCGCCCGCCAGCGTGTGCATGCCGAACCCGCCGAACCGCGCCCGCCGCGCCGCGATCGCCGCGAACGGCCAATAGCTCGTCATCGCCTGCCACGCCGGCCACGTCTCCGGCTGCAGCGTCGCCTTCTTCAGATCCTGCAGCGCCGCACCGGCCAGCGCGAGGATCATGATCGCACCCGCGACGACGATGTTCGCGGCGACCGGATAGACGAGGATATGACAGGCGCCCCACAGCGCGAACGCCCACATCATCGGATGCCGCGTGATCGCGAACACCCCGCGCGCCTCTGCGGGCACCGCATTCGCCGCTCCCGGATTGGGCATGGCAGGATTGCGGATCAGCGATCCCAGCATCAGCATCGATGCCGGCAGCATCACGACGGTGACGACTGCCCACAGCCCGTCGCCGACCGGCCAATATGGCGCGGTGTCGGGCGCGGCGCGATACGCCAGCACCAGCCACACGAGGTTGGCGGCGGCGACCAGCGAATAGAGGCCGAGAAACCCGCGCTCGCCGACGGCATCGACCAGCGGCTTGCGCAACGGGTGCGACAGCAGGACGTGGGTGCCGACGAAGGCAATGGCCGCCGCCAGAACCGGCGCGATCTCGTACATGGTGGGTCTCCCGTCCTGCCGGTGTCGGCGGTAGCGCATCCGGGCGGGGCTTGCACGCGCTTGGCGTCCGGCAGACCCTATCGAAAAAGAATGCGGCGAGTCCTCGGTTGCTTCGGAAGGCTTTCGGTGATGGCCGATCGCGGACGGTGAACTATGATGGCGCCGTTGTGGCACGCCGGATCGGTGAGGCCGCCCTTGTCCCCATTTGAAGCACTCTGGTCGCAGGCTTCTTCGTCTAAACCGGTCGTTCACAAACGCTGGAGCTTTCCGCCAATATCCCGCATGATAGCCGAAACTGGCGGCGGGGTAAGACATGCTGGTGCGTTTCTGGGGGACGAGAGGGTCCATTCCGAAGCCGGGACCGACCACGGTCCGCTACGGGGGCAACACGTCCTGCGTGCAGATCATCTCCGATTCGGGCACCTTGCTGGTGCTCGATTGCGGCACCGGCGCGCACGAGCTCGGCCGCGCGCTGATGGCGCAGGGCGGCGGTCCGCTGACCGGGCATGTCCTGATCAGCCACACCCATTGGGACCATATCCAGGGCATCCCGTTCTTCGCGCCCTTGTTCGTGCCCGGCAACAGCTGGGATTTCTATGCGCCGCACGGTTTCGGCGACAGCCTGCGCGAGACTCTCGCCGGGCAGATGGAGTTCACCTATTTCCCGGTCACGCCCGACGCATTCGGCTCGCACGTCAGCTATCACGACATCGGCGAGGGCAGTTTCGCGATCGGCGACATCCGCATCACCACGCGCTTCCTCAACCATCCCGCACTGACCGTCGCCTATCGCATCGAGTGCGACGGCGGCACCTTGGTCTATGCCTGCGATCATGAGCCGCATGCGCGCGCGCTGGCGGCGGCGTCGGGGCCGATCCACGGCCAGGATCTCGATCATCAATTGTTCATGCGCGGCGCCGATCTCGTCATCCACGACGCGCAATATACCCCGGCCGAATATGAATCGAAGGTGGGCTGGGGGCACAGCACGCCGCATTATGCCGCGATGCTGTGCCGCGCCGCCGGCGTGAAGCGGCTCGCGTTCAGTCATCATGATCCCAACCGCACCGACGATCAGATCGATGCGCTGCTGGTCGAACTGCGGTCGATCGACGGCGGCGGCATGCCGCTCGACATCATCGCCGCCGCCGAGGGGCTGGAACTGCGCGTCGAAGGCGCGGTCGAGGCTGCCGCTTTGCCGGCCGCCATGGCCGATCAAGCGGCGGCGGAACCCGCGCCGGCGCAATCGGCGCCGTTGATCCTCGTGTTCACCGATGCGCTCGAACGCGACGATCCGCTCGCTCTGGCGCTGGCCGACGAGGATCTGCCGATGGCGTTCGCCAACAGCGCGGCCGCGATGCCCGCGCTCGACGCCGCGCACGGACCGTCCTTGGTCATCGTCGACGAGGATCATTGCCCCAAGGGCGTGACCGGCGCGGGTGCGGGTGCGATCGGCGTCGCGCTGGCCGAGGGCGATTCGTCGGCGCCGATGATCGTCGCGAGCTCGGCCGCCAAGCCGTTCGATCTCGATCTGCCGAACGATTCGGACTGGATCGAGCGCCCCTTCTCGCGCGAATTCGCCCGCGCGCGCATCCGCACCGCGCTGATGCGCAGCCAGTTCCAGTGGGTGCGGCCCGAACTGCCGGTCGACGAAGAGTCGCGGCTGGCGGCGCTGCACGCGCTCGGCATCCTCGATACGCCCGCCGAGGAGCGGTTCGATCGCGTGACGCGGATCGCGGCGGCCCTGTTCCGGGTGCCGGTGGCGCTGGTGTCGCTGGTCGATGCCAATCGCCAGTGGTTCAAATCCTGCGTCGGCACCGATCTGCGCGAATCGTCGCGCGAGGCCTCGTTCTGCGCGCATGCGGTGGCGGCGCGCGAGCTGCTGGTCGTCACCGATGCGCTCCACGACCATCGCTTCGCCGACAATCCGATGGTGGTCGGCGCCCCGCACGTCCGCTTCTATGCCGGCGCGCCGGTGTTCCTGCCCGAGGGCGCCTGCACCGGGACCTTGTGCCTGATCGACATCCGCCCGCGCGACTTCACCCCCGACGACCGCGCCCGCCTGCGCGATCTCGCCGATATCGTCGAGCATGAACTGGTGCGGTGAACGGCCGCGCGACAATGATCGTGGCTGCCTCATTTTCTCCCCTCCAGCCATCACTTGCCCAACCGTCATCCCCGCGCAGGCGGGGATCCATTTTTGGCATAAATCACCAGCGTTCATCGACCGGACGCATGGGTTCCCGCCTGCGCGGGAATGACGGTTGGGAGATCGAGCGTCCGAGAATCCACGAATTCTGCGCACCCGGACGGTCTCGCCCGGCCTTACGCGCCTCTCCGCATAAGCCGCGTATCAGGCGATATTCGCCATCAGGCTGCGGGCGATGCCGTCATAATATTGGCAGAGTTCGCCGAGTTCACGCGCCGTGACCACCAGCGCCCCGCCGACCGGCACCTTCCACAGCGTCGGTGCCTCGGCCGCACGGTCGAGCCACCCGGTCGTCATCACCGTCCCGCCGGCGCGATCGGCGCGGCGGACGTTCCCGCCGCAGTGGAACAGGCAGGCGCGCGTGCGGCCGATCGCGCGCAGCCGGTCATGGTCGGGATCGGGCAGGCGCAGCGCGGCGCGGAAGCGCGTCAGCTTGTTGGCGGTGTTGCGCTCGTCCCGGTGCATCGCCAGCCCGTGGCAGGCGGCCACCTCGCCGATCAGGATGTTGAGGAAGCGATCGAGTTCGCGCAGCCCGTTGCCGATCGTCTTCGCGCGCCACGGCCCGTCGATCGCGCGCGGCACCGCGCGGGCCGGAAAGCACAGCCCCGCACCGAGAAAGTCGATCCCGCGCTGCAGCGTCGCATGCGCCAGCAGCAGCGCCGGCGTCGGACGCTGCGGCGGGCGGGCGCCGGGCCACAGCCGGGCGGCGGCCGGCAGATCGGTGGCGAGGGCGCTCAGCCGCCCGGCTTCAGACGGCTGCGCTTGTCGGCGATCGCGCGTTCGACCGCGTCCAGCCCGGCGGCGCTGCCGACCGCGAGGTCGAGCGGACGCCCGCCCAGTGCATCGTCATGCGTGTTGAGGAAGGCGGTCGCGCCGTCCTTGCCGCCCAATTGCTCCCACGCCATCCGCGTCACCTTGCTCTGGCGCTCGGCGGCATCGCGCGAGAGCCGGGCGGTGGTGAATTTGTTGGGGAATTTCTTGCGTTCGGGGCGGGCGCCCGTCGCCTGTCCACTCGTCGCCTGCCCATCAGCTGCCGGTGCCGCTGCCTTGTCGCTCATCGCCGGAATCCTCGCCGCTGGCCGGGGCCATAGCTCGCCACGCGCTCGCGATAGACCAGCCGGGCCTTGTCGATGTCGTAGGGCGTCATCTCCACCTGCACGCGATCGCCGACCAGCGAGCGGATCCGATAGCGCCGCATCTTGCCGGCGGTGTAGGCGATGACGCGATGCTCGTTCTCCAGCCGCACGCGAAAGCGGCCATCGGGCAGGATCTCTTCGATCATCCCGTCGAGCGTGACCAGTTCTTCCTTCGCCATTCAGGCCGCACGCGCCGTTTCGGCGGCGGTCAGCGCCTGCTGCTGCAGCACGGCGATCCGCGCGGCATAGCCGGCCGCCAGCCCGCGATGCGCGATCCGCCCCTCGGACGATGCCGACTCGTCGGCGTGCATCAGCGAAACCGCGTGTCGATGTTTGAGGTGGACGAGTTCCATCTTCAGTCTCCCGTGCAGGTAAGCGGGAGCGCGATGGTCTCTCAGCCGCGGGCGCCTACGAACGGAACTGCCAGCGATGGACCCCATATAGGGACTCCGGACGGAAAAGCGATGGTGCTGCAATGCGATATGTTTCGGCGGGGTCGCCCGGCGAACGCCCGGAGGCCGCGAGGCGCCGCGGCAAAGGAACGATCACAGCGGTGCCGCACAGCCGCTCCGTCGCTCTCCGCCCACGATCAGATCGACGGCGAGCGGATACACCGTGTCCGACATGCCGTCGGAACAGCCCGGCGCGGGCCGGATCCGCAGTTCGAACAGCCGCCCGCCGAGCGCGCCCGACCAGCGATCGCCGTCGGTCCCGTCGCTATGGCGGGTCCATATCCGCGTGCCGTCCTGGTTCTCCGGATGCGAATAGGTGACGCAGCGCCCCTCGATCTTCGCGCCCCAGAACGGTTCGGTGCCGATCGCCCGGTACCGCGTCACGCGCAGCCGCTCGCCGTCCTGCATCAGGCAACCACCGGCTACGCTCGCAGGCGGCACGCCCGCCACCGCTGCGCCCGATCCCTCGCGGCAGGCGGCGACAAAGCCGCGCGCCAGGTCCTGCGGCGGGGCGGGATGCGGCCCGCTCGTCTGCGCGCCATAGCTGGCCGACAGCCGGCCGCCGACCAGCACCGCGAGCTGGTCCGGAACCGCGCCGGTCCCGCTCACACCGCCCCGCTGCGCGTCGCCGCGCGTGTCGGCGACGAGCGCCACGACCTCGCCGCCGCTGCCGAACGACAGCCGCTCCTCGCTGCCGATCGGCCGGAAACCGGGAATGTTGACGAGCAGCCGGTTCTGCCGCGCGGGACAGAACAGGCGGATCGTCGCGCTCCCCTTCGCGGGCAGCAGCACCAGCGCTGTCCCTTCGTCGCTCGCCTGCAGCGTCCAGCGTTGCGCCGCAGCAGGCGCGGCGGGCAGCGTCGACGGCGAAGGCAAAGGCGAGGGCGCCGCCTCGGCCTTTCCGACGGGCGGCGTATCCGCCGCATCCTCGCGGCTCCCGCATGCGGCGAGCGCGAGCGTCGCGGCGGCGATCAGGCCAAAGCGCATGTCAGCCATCCTTTCGGGGGTATCGTAGTGCATCGCGTCACCGATTTTGGGGAGTTCATGCGATGCTGTCGGGCGAAAAATGGCGGTTCCCCGGCGAAAGCCGGAGCCCAGGAGTCACACGCTCGGAGTGCGCGACTCCTGGACCCCAGCTTTCGCCGGGGAACAGGATAATCCGGAACTCTCTCCCGGACGTTATCGATCGTCCGAAACCCCTCAGTATCAGCGACTCGGCACTCTAGGCTGATGCATTGGCCGATGAAAGATGGGCCCCGGCGTGCGGGCGGCAATCGGTTAAAGGCATGATCGCGGAGCCGCCACGCCCCCAACCGTCTTCCCCGCGATGGGGGGGACCCATTTTGGGCACGAATTGCGCTATCGTCGACCAGACGCTTGGCTCCCGCCTGCGCGGGTAAGACGAAGGGGTAGAGAAAAATCTCGACAGCCTCGCCGTCGACGACACCGGCAACATTTGCGTCCTCTCACCCGGCGGCCGCGCGACCCTGGTCTTCCCGCCCGAGCGCGGTCCCCCGCGCATGCTCGAGACGCCCGATATCCTGACGACCAAGATCAGTTTCGGCGGCCCGGACATGCGGACCGCCTGGATCACTTTGGGGCGCAGCGGGATGGTGGCGATGATGGAATGGCTGGTGGAGGGGGTGATGCTGGCGTTCTGAGATTCCTGCCCAAGCCTTGCTCGGGAAAGCACCACCCGAAGGGTCGTGGAGGGTAGCGTCGCGAAGCGGCGTCCAGGCGGCGAAGTGCCGAACCGTTCACGCTTCCCTACCTCCACCTTGTCTTACCCCGATCGCTGCACGACCGGATGGCGATGAAATGTCCAATCTCGGTGAGTGCTCAAAAAAACGGCAGACATCTGGCGCGGCCGCCGGGTAGGTTTCGGCGCGAACTGGCCGCTTTCTGTCAGGCAGCTTACACGTGCGTAGTCGCAGAAAGCTGCCCTTCTGCCCTAGCGACACTGAGACCTGGCCTCAGATGTCGTGGCGTTAGGTGTCCCGAGGAATGCCCGGCAACACTACCGGCACGATGGCGGTCGGATTTTCTGACGGGCTGATCTCGAACGGGAAGGTACCCCGTTCGAAGAGTGGCGATGCGATATCGACCTCGATTCGCAACTGCTGCGGCGTCGATTTGTTGGCGAGTTTGAACACTTCGGCGTCAGTTCCGATCGTGTTCCTAGCGAGCGCATTGAGCTGGGCATCGCTGCTGTCAGTCTTCATGCCAAGGAGCACGGGCGTCAGGATGGCACCCAGTTTCATGCGAAGCAGCTGATCCTCGTCGACCAGCTGGTTAGGCGCAGCATGCCGCAAGGCGGCGCGAACGTCGGCATATTGCGCCACGAGTTCGTCGGCCTCCCTCGCATCAAATCCGGCGGCCACGATCGCCGCGCGATCCGGTTTTCCACTATCGGCCGTCCGCGGCGCGTCATAATAATTCTCGATCGCCCCACGCCGCAGAAAGAAGCATCCGAGCTCGGCCAGGGCGGTCAGCAGGACCTCGCATTGGGTTCGAAGGCTGGCAGCCTTGCCCGCCACATCACCTCCGAAGCTCGCTGGATCGGAGAGGATACGCGCAAGCGTCACGCGCCGCTTGGCAAGGGCGCTCGATTCTTTGCTCGACCAGTCAGGATAGGTTTCGGCCGCGACATCAATCTCCGCCTTGTAACCGGACATGAAGGTCGAGAGAGCGTCGCGTAGATCGCGATCGAGGTCCGCGAGATTCTTGCGTCCGAGCCCGTCGGCAATCGCGGCGGCCTCGGGCAGCTCACTGAAGTGGCAGACCAGAGCGCTATCGTCCGCCAGAGCATCGAGATCGGCAAGCAGGGCAACGCGCTTGCTCATCAGGCGAAACAGCTTGGCGGCCTCGATGAACTCGCCCTTGCCGGTGACGGGCAAGATCTGGGCGTTGCGGGCGAGCAGGCGCAAGCCGAGCTTCCTCGCCAGCTGTGACGCGATGATCTCGTCGCTCGGACCTTCGACGAGAAGGATATGCTCGGCGAACATCGCAGCGCGATGCGTCGTACCGAGACGCGCGACCAGGGCCGCGAGCTTGACGCGCTTCAGAATGTCCGCATCGGGCGCGACCTGAGCCGGCGCCTGCCGCACCGAGGTGAAGAAGGCGATCTTTGGCAACTCGTCGATGCGCCGCAGCGGCAGCATCGATGCCGAATGCGTCGCCATGACGATCAGCTTCTTCTTGGGATCGCTCGGGTCTCCCGCAACCTGCTCCATCTCCTCGAGCAGGAAGGCCTGGTGCTGCGGATGGAGCGAGATTTCCGGCTCGTCGATCAGCAGTGCGCCGATGTCGTCATTGTGGATGGCCGAGAGCAGAGCGACGAGCTGAAGGATCCCGCTTGCTTCATAATTCGCCGCGTAACCGTTACCGTCCATGACAGAGGTGATCCTGACGGTCATCCCGTTCTGCGTCCACATGAGCTGTACGCTCCGGTCGAACAATTGCTGCATGCGTGCTTCGACCTTGAGCTTGAGATCGGGTCGACTGTCCAGAACTATCAAATCGCCCGTGACGCTTTCAATGTCCCACCATTGCTTCAGATAGCTGGCGCTGCCGATCGCAAGGTCGTCTTCATTCATCCAATTGGGCTGGTCCACTTTGGCCCGATAGGGTTCAAACGGACTGCTGCGTCCCGCCGAGAGAAAGTGGACCCTGCGATTGTAGATTTCGATCCGATTCGTGGCCGTCAACGTCGATTTTATTGCCCGCAGCGCCCTCGTCTTTCCGCTGCCATTAGGCCCGACCAGCGTGGATATGCCCGGACCGATCTGTATGACAGCTCCCGTATCCCGATCGCCCACAAGCGGATACTTCACACCAAGCGGCCAAAGCGACACCTCGGAAACAAGACCCTCACTCATCAAACGCCCTCAATCGGATTGGCGCCGCGTACCCGGCACCGTCTTGATCCCACTTCTATAAAGCCGCGCCCAAGATAATCTCTCGGAAACTGCACTGCTTGACGCGTGCTGTGCGCGTTCCTCGCGTGGGGCGTGCCGAAAGTCCTGTCGCTTCTTGACGAGGCTCTGCGCTTCAATCTCATCAAAGATGATTGCAGCAGCTTGTGCCCAGCCTTGGTTGCTGCGTGCCGGGTTCCTCTTCTTCTGGATGAATGGCCGGTCTCGGGCTTGCCGTTTGAGGAGGTGGGCCGCAATAATTGGGCGCTTTTCCGACTGTACGCTTTTCCTATGGTTCCGGCCGTTAGCTGGCCGTCAAGAGCTGCGGAAATGGTTCTTGGAGCGGACGATCAGTGTCGCCTTCGCAATGCGATTGTACCGATAGGCGATCCAAGCCTTGTTCAGATCGCCTTGACAGTGACGAAGCGTGAGTGAACATGACAGGAACATGAACTATGACTTCTCAACGCTCTCGCCCCCTGACTTCGAAGATCTGACCAGGGATCTGCTCGGTAGGGAATTCGGCATCCGCTTCGAGGCCTTTCCCGAAGGCCCAGATGACGGAATGGACGGGCGCCACGCCGTAGCGGACGGCGACGTCATCCTCCAGGCCAAGCATTACCATCGATCGGGCTTCGCCAAGCTCAAGTCGAAGATGAAGCAGGAGCGCTCCGCGATCGACGCGCTGCAACCCAAACGCTATATCCTTGTAACCTCCGCGGGACTGACGCCGGCGAACAAGACACAGCTCGCCGCCATCATCGGACCCGCGCTTCAGAACCCGGGCGATATCGTCGGCCCGCAAGATCTGATCGCGCTGCTGCGCAAATATCCCGATATCGAAATAGCGCATCAGAAGCTCTGGGGCCAGAGCAGCGCCGTCTTGAAGACGCTGATCTCTGGCGCTGTCGCCGACGCGCTGCCCAAGCCCGCGCCTGTACCACCTGTGTTGGCGACGTTGCTGCCGACGGCTTCCAACCCCGCTGCCGCGTTGCCTGAGTGCGACACACTTTTTCTCATCAAATCGTCGCCGCTCGACGACGAGTTCGCGCTGTGGCTAGCGCCCAAGCTCGAGGCCGAGGGCTATCGCGTCTTCGCCGACATTCTTACGCTCGAACCCGGCGATCGCTGGCGCCGCGAGATCAACCAGGCGCTGGAGCATCGGGCCGCGAAGGTGCTGATCATCAGCCGCAACGCCACGCTGGATGATCCCGTGGTCCAGGACGACATCGATATCGCGATAGATGTCGCCGGGCGTCGCGGCGACAAGCGCTTCATCCTGCCCTTGCGGCTGGAGGCCGGCCGCAAGGTGAAGGGGATCGGTGACACGGTTGCCGTCGACTTCGTGCGCGGGTGGGGTGAAGGTCTTATGCACCTGCTAGACGCGCTGCGTCGCCAGAAAGTGCCTCGCAAAGGGGCCTCAGTGCGGATCGATCCCAATTGGGTGCTATTTCGCCGTCGTGGAGCCGTTCCACTCATTAACCAGCCCGAACGACTCACGTCCAACTGGCTGCGCATCGTCGAGGTCCCCGACGCGATCCATCACTATGAGGCGACCGGCGCCTCCGAACCCGAGAGACTGAAGCGCGCGCTTGCAGCTTATCCCTATCCGACATCGATTCAGGGGCGCGGCTTTCTGAGTTTCGCCGGGCAGGCCGAGATCGACGAAGCGTTTGCAGAGATTGGTCGTTTCCGCCTAAAGAGGACCGTCCCGCTGCCCACATTCCTTGATGATGGCATCACTAAGCTCGGGATCGAGCGGCAGACCGCGTCCAACCTGCTCATGATCATGATCAAGGAGGCTTGGTTCCAGTTCTGCCGAGACCGCGGCCTTATCGAGTATGCTTTTTCGAACAGCTTGGGCTTTCACGCGTCGCCCGCACTCGCACCGATCAAGACGCGTATTCCATGGGGTCGGCAAGGCGACCGCCGCTCATCCATGCTGCGCAACATCGCCAAGCAGCATATCTGGCAATATGGCGTAACAGCGTTCCCTGCGACCTGGCCCTTCTGGCACGTCAAGCTCAAGGCGCGCGTACTGTTTGCAAGCGACAATGGCACTCCTGAGGGGCTCGCGATTGACGATGCCAAGAAGATGCATCGGCTTAGGCGCTCGATCTGCAGCGGCTGGCGCAACAAGCAATGGCACGGCAGGATGCAGGCGTTTCTGCAGCTCCTCTCGGGTGAAAGCGCCTTTCTCCGCCTGCGGCTGTCGGCCCAGCACGATATCGTGCTCGATGCCGCTCCGATCCTCTTTACCTCGCCGGTGAGCACCGATCTTCCCAATGTCGCCGACGCAGAAGAGGAGGAGACCGACACGAGCACGCTCGGCCGTCCTGAGCCCGACGAGGAGGAAGCCGACGGATGAAATTCCCCGAGACCTCGCTGGTCGTCGACCATATCAATGAGCCCGCGCTCGAATTCGCATATGGCGAGCGCAGCCCGCATCCAAAGGACGGTCTGTTCCTGTATGGCCCTCACGCCAAGGGCCGGAAGACCCGCAACATCCGCGTCGGCGTCGTCGGCACGCCCGCAGGCATTGGCCATTTCCGATCCTGGGCCCGCAGCATCATGCAGATCGTAACGGTGCCCCCGCCGGGCAAGGGCGAGAAAAAGGACCGGCTGCATCTCGCCAACTTCCCTGGTCTCGAGGAGACTTTTGGGATCGCCTTCGATCCCGACGAGATCAGCGTACTGTCACTCTCGCTCTCCGATATCGATCGCGCGACACGCATCGAGAATCTGAACGAGGCGGTCGACAAAGTCGCGCGTCTCTATATCGACCGCGTTCGCAAGCATCTCAAGAATGAGGAGCAGGCGGTCGACGTCTGGGTACTGGTGCTTCCCGAGATCGTCTATGAGCGCTGCCGGCCGGGCTCGAAGCGTGCCGGCCTGCCCCTACAGCCGGGCGACTTCGGCCGTCGTCAGAAGACGAAAGTCAGCCTGCCGCTGCTGGAAAGTGTGATCGATCAGGGCAACGAGGATATCTTCAACGACGTTCCTGACTTCCACCGCCGCATCAAGGCGGAGTTCCTGGCCATCGCGCCGACTCAACTGGTGCGCGAAACAACGCTCGCACCCCACGCCTTCCTGAACAAGGCGGGCTATCCGATCCGAAAAACGCAAGATGTGGCGACGCTCGTGTGGAATCTCGCGACCGGGCTCTATTACAAGACCCAGCCTAAGCCGCCGTGGCGGCTGGCGACAGTGCGCCCGGGCGTCTGCTATATTGGCATGGTCTATAAGAGCTTACCCGACGACCCCGATGGCCATGCCTGTTGCGCGGCGCAGATGTTCCTGAATGAAGGCGACGGCGTCGTCTTTCGCGGCGCAAACGGGCCGTGGAAGACGGGCGACTACGATTTCCACCTCAACAAAGACGCGGCGAAGAAGCTGCTGAAGCTCGTCTTGGCAACCTACAAAGAAATGCATGGCGCTGCGCCCAAGGAGCTGTTCATCCACGGTCAGACCTATTTCAACGACGAGGAATGGCAGGCCTTTTGCGAGGCCGCACCCAAGGAGACGAACGTCGTCGGCGTGGGCATCCGCACGACCGGCGGCGAAATGAAACTGTTCCGCGACGGAGACTATCCGGTGCTGCGTGGGACAGCACTGCTGCTTGACGAGAAGGTCGCCTATCTGTGGACGACCGGCTATGTGCCACAGCTCGATACCTACATCGGCCCTGAAACACCCAATCCACTTCATATCACGGTGATGCGCAGCAAATATCAACGGCCTGCTATACGCATAGTGCTCGACGACATCATGGGTCTCACCAAGATCAATTATAATAGCTGCAGCTTTAACGACGGACTTCCTGTCACTGTGCGATTTGCGAGGATGGTCGGCGACGTGCTGACGATGGGTTCAGCTAAGGGTGAGGAGAAACAGCCGTTCAAATTTTATGTCTAGGTTTCGCGCGCTCCGCGATGTTGCGCTGATGCTCGATCTCGAGCGTGAGAGCCGCGAGCAGTCACCGAGCGCGGCTGTGGTCGACAGCCATTCGATCAAAGCGCAAGCCGTAGAAAAGCGGGGGGGGCAATGCCGGCAAGAAGATCGTTGGCCGTAAACGCCATGTTGCCGTCGACACCGATAGCCGGCTGCTCATGGTCAATCTCACCACCGCCGATATCTCGGACCGCGCGGGCGCTCAGGCCATTGTCGCCGCCATCCGCAAGCGTTGGCCATGGCTCAAGCACCTCTTCGTCGACGGCACCTATGACCGTACCTGCCTCATGGACGCGGCGGCCTATCGCGATTTCGTCTTGGAGATCGTCCGGCGTACCGACAAAGACCCCGGCTTCAAGGTTCTGCCTCGACAATGGATGATCGAGCGCAACTTCGGCTGGATTACCTGATGAAAGCGCCTCGTTCGCGATTACGAGCAGCGCCTCAACGTATCCGAAGCCATGATCCATGCCACCTTCGGCAGCTTCATGTTGCGCCGCATCGTCCATCCATGAGCATTCTCAAACGCACTATTAAAACATTTGGCTTCGACCAAATTTTTGGTAAGTGTTGGCAATGCCTGAATCTAAACTAGCGGACGAACGATCACTGAGCGATTTCGGTGAGCTGTCCACAGCGGAAGCACGGCTGCTAGAATGCTGCCAGCGTGGATGGATTGCAAAAGTTGGTGAGGCCCTACCGAACATTGGGCACGAGGGCAATCAAGTACGGGCAGGCTTTGTCCGTTTCCTCGCCCTCGGCGGCGACCATGAGGCACCGGTCCACGAGCAAGGTGTAAGGCTAGATGGGGGCTGGCTAGATGGACTGCTCGACCTTACCGCGGTGCATGCTCAGCGGCGTATCGTCCTCTGGTCTTGTCGGATAGAAAAGATAATCGCCGTCGAAGCCCATCTCCAGTCGCTGTCGTTGAGCGGGTCACTGCTCGAAGCAGGGCTGATTGGTGACGGGTTACGTTGCGACGGTTCAATCCTGCTGCGATCGAATTTTAAGTCTGGCAGAGAAATCCGCCTTGCGGGCGCGCGCATCAGCGGCAGCTTGGACTGTAGTGGCGGTCGCTTCGAGGCGTCCGACCAAAAAAATGCTTTACTGTGCGATGGCGCTAAAATTGAAGGTAGCCTCTTTCTAAATCACGACTTCTACGCTGATGGTGCCGTGCGGCTGGTTGGCGTCCAGATCGGCGGTGTGCTTGATTGCATCGGCAGTAGCTTCCACAATCCGGCTGGCAGCGCGCTGTCCTGCAGTCGCAGTACCGTTGGAGGTGCGCTATTTTTTCGCGAAATCAAAAAGCTCGCTGGTGAGGTAAATCTGTCGGGCATGCACGTCAGCAGTTTGTGCGATGATCGAGAAAGCTGGATGGGCGCACGAGGCGAATTGATGCTTGATGGCTTCACCTATAGTCGGCTGGCAGGCGGGGCCCCGAGTGATGCCGCAACTCGCATTGCTTGGCTTGAGAGCCAGACGCTCGACTACCTAGGTGTCGAGTTCCGCCCACAGCCATGGGAGCAACTCATTGGCGTGCTGCGCGCAATGGGCCACCCCAACGAAGCACGGCGAGTCGCGATTGCCAAGCAAGTCCGGCTGCGCCGATCGCGTCGCATCGTCAAAGGCGCGCGGGGACTGCATTGGCTATACGGCGCGTTGGTGGGATATGGCTATCGGGTACCGCGACTCGCAGGCATGGCAATCGCCGTGTGGCTCGCCTGCGCATTCGCCTACTGGGGAGCGGCGAACCCGCAATGGTTCGGCGAGACAAACTATTTGATAGCACCGGCAAAACAAGAACCGAGCGCAGCTTGCCTAGTCGCACGCGCGCTAACACACGACGGCGATCCCTGCCTACCGCCAACTCCCGACTACGCGAATTTCGCGCCGATCGTTTACTCAGCTGACGTGATGCTGCCGATTATCAGTCTCGGTTATAAGGCGGAGTGGAAACCGGTGGTCCGCAGTCCTGATGGCAAGCCGCTAGTGTGGGGAAAAATATTGCGGGCGCTCTACTGGACTGAGATCGTATTTGGCTGGGTCACTGGCGCTTTACTGATAGGCGCTCTTGGAAACCTCATTAAGAAGGACTGACATTACAAGCTTAGCTTGCGTGTCAGTTAGGCGCCTCCGCGCGTTGCACCGCCGAAATCTCCCAATAACCATTCGCTGAGCCTATGAGGCGCCCCTCCAAATACGAAGGTCGTAGTTCCAGATCTTCGCTGCCCTCGGAATCATCGCGTGCGTCAACCACAATTCGGGTCGGTATAAGACCGGCGAATGCACGAAGGACCGGTCCCGCCGAAAGCCGCCACTCAACGAGCCAATAAACAATGGCAGGATTGTCACAAAGTCGGCCATGCACGCGAGCTGATTTCCTATCGTGAACGTACGGCAGCTTCCGGGATCAGCCGCCTTGCCACTGAACGGCGGCAAAGGGCGCATAGCCGCCGTCGACTTTGAACCTTGGCCGAAACAGATTTCAAAGCACCTGATCACGCTCGGCGAGATCGGTGTTGGTGTCGAGGAGGATCTTGAATTCGGTGAGTTCGGCTTCTGCAACTGTCAGACTGAAGACGTGGTCGTCGAAATAAGGCTTCGCCATCAGGCCTGCGCGACGACCGAGGTGATGAGGACCGAATCGCCCTTGTTCGTGAACACCACGCGCAGATCGCCCGTAGGCGCGGCGAAGGCACTATCGACGCCGACGATCTTCTTGACCATTGCCGGGTCGAGCACGCTCGACTCGATCGTCGCCAGCGCGGCGTTGGCCTTGGTTTTGTTGAATGGGTGCAGCGACAAGATCATGTTCGCTGCCGTGTTGCTCACGAGCACGCGCCGACTGCTCGAACCATTCTCCCGTCGCTGCGCCGAGGCCATCTTCAACTCCCATGCCCTCGATCGGGGGAAAGCAAAATAGGGGCTGCCGACATCGCCGACCATCGCGCTATCCGATTCGTGCCCGCTTCGGAGGCGGCGCTCGTCGACTATATCGCTGCCAACCCGCAAGCAGGAATCTCGCTGGGGGGCGGACTGCAAGGTCCGCATCGCGCGCGCGCGGCGGGAAGAGCGGCAGCTACCGGACCATCCATGTGTTCGGCGGCACGCATCTGCCCATCTTCCTGGCCACCGTGTTCGCCAGGAACGAGAAGGATAATCTGGGCATGGCCGGGCAAGCGGCGCTCATCGCTATGGGCCAGGCATTGCTGGCACGCTATGGAGACAGACGATGAATGCCTATGAGAGCATCCGGCAAGGCCTCGTCGAAGCATTGGCTTTTGCGGACGGCCAGGAGACCGGCGCGCGCGTCCACCATGTGGCGGGGCCCGCCGTCGATGTCGCGGCGATCCGGGCCAGCACAGGCCTGTCGCAAACCGCTTTTGCCCGCAGTATCGGCGTCGCCAAGGGCACGCTGCTCAACTGGGAACATGGTCGTCGTCGCCCCACTGGCCCCGCCCAAATCCTGCTCGCCATGATCGCAAAGCAACCCTCACTGGTGAGCGAACTGCTGGGCCAGGCGTAATTTCCCGTCTGTGGACGAAGTGGGTGATCTGCTCGGCGGTGAAGCGCTGCCCGTCACGCTCCACGGTCTGCATGAAACGGATCAGGTCGTCCGCCGTTCGCCGCCATTCCCGTTGAGTTCCGCGCGGCGCGCCTGACCGATCGGCGGCACATGGGCGAATTATATGGCGCCCGAAATTTGCAATGTCGCGATGTTCGTGCTATGTTCCTTCGTGCCGGTGAGGGAGCGACGAATGCCCGCTGTTGATGCAGCCGAAAAACGGCGAAACGTGCGTTCGTCCCGCCGCTCGCGCGATGCGGCCGCCGACCCTCGCGACGGTGTCACGCGGCCGCCCCTTGCACACCGGCATTGCGCATTTCCGAAGCCGGTGAAGCTGTCCCAAACCACGTCCGTGATCAGCCGAGATTTCGCTTTTAACAGGAAAATACAGGCGGAGAGTCGATCCCGCGATCAAGCCTCCGTTCGCGCAATCCGATCGCCGGCCGTCGTGATGCCGCAAGCTCGTCGTCTGTGTCATGCCGGTGCCGGATGCTTCAAAAAGGGCGCGGACACGCCGCATGTCGCTCTTGCGATCTGCGGACCATCCGCTGTTAATACAGCGGAAATACAGCGAAACGCGGCAGCCGCCGCAGATACGCCGCTATGGCGTGCAGGGGTGATGGCGCAAAAGTTGGGTATGATTTGTCCGTTCCCCGTCGGCGGCCGGGGCCCAGGAGTCGCGCACGCCAAGCATGTGACTCCTTGGCGCCGGTTTGCGCCCATATGCGCTAACATAGGGGCTTGCGCGTTGGAATCGTTTATGATTCTAGGCTTCGATGACTCAGAGATCGCTTGTTAGCCATGACTGGCAGGAAATTGTGGATCGGCTTGGCGGAGCGGCGGCTCT